>OGTJ01000020.1_pt1 | contig 166130 bp, 85 predicted proteins | sample 1574611 | NCBI WGS metagenome assembly OGTJ01 (sample SAMN03295858, study PRJEB24534) | human gut metagenome | isolation source: fecal sample 1 from infant 9 | host: Homo sapiens | place: USA: Pittsburgh, PA | collected 2014-07
GGGGAGGGGGGGGTGTTTCACGTGTCTCAACTTAAAATTATAATATCACCTAAGCTAAAGTTAAAAGCTAAGCCTGTTCTAACAAACTATACAACCCAAAGGCGAGTGGATTTTCTTTACCAAACTTTGTATAGAAACTTGCATGTTCTCATCCCGCCTTAGTCACCAAAGTTGCCACCTGAGGAATCATAAACTGAACAAAAGTTGCGAGTGGAGAGAAACTGAGTGTATTTCAAACATAGCCTCTTTCTGTCCTTATTCCCTATTCCCTATTCCCTTTCTTTCCTGTAATTCTATTTATAGATATGATCATTTCATTCAGTTGGTACAAAGCTCGTTAATTATTACAAATTTATCGTCCTTCTACAGTATTTGTGGTAGCCGGTGGCTTATACCACACCCCTCTTTTACTTTCTCCCTTTGTTGTGAGTTTGCCCTTAATTTTGCCATTGATTGTTCCCATCTTATAATAACAAAAACACGAGTGGCATATTGTCTTTCCATCGTAATATATCAATTGATTTACAGTCAAAGAGAATAGTCAAGACAATAAGCCGATATGTTGGCTATACTACGAATGTTCTAGTACATTCCACAACCTCAAGTTTATCTTTTGGACTTTCAATCTTTTGTTTGTTCTCTTTTTGGTTCTTTTTTGGGTAAACACTCTTTTGTGTAAAACTTTACGTTTAATGTTACACAACAATTTATTGCTCGGGTTGAATTTATTCTAATTTGGGGATGGAACACGCATAGATAAAGTACTCAAATCACTCGTTTGAGCTAGTCATTGCTTGCCAGCTACTAAAGGGAGGTGATTCATGCAGCTCTAGAGAGGTTCAGTGACCAATATGATTGTGCACGATTCCTATATGGTGTCTGTTCTCTTCTTTCTCCCACCCACTTTGAATGGAACAATTCCAAAAATAATAGCAAGCATTTATCCGATGAATATGCAACACCACTTAGTTATTATGTATCATTACTCACTTTCCCTCGGCGTATTGTACAAAAAAAAACGTTTAAGTTGCTCTGTTTCATCTTCATAACTAACTTCATCATAATTTTCTTATAGTCTTGTGACAACAAATACAATAGGGAGTAGAATGGGTGTAATTGTGGCTTTGAGTCAAACACAACATATTGCTTGTAGACATCCTCCGGGGCCTGGTGTTTGGCCCAATCCTTCTAAACTCTTGTTTGTACATTGAATCGAGCTTCAACTTCAAGAAAAAAAACCGCTTCATAGAGAGATGAAAGTTACGTGCTGTTGTTGTACGTTTCCTTGAGTTGATTCTCTACCAATTGCCATCTCTCAAAATAGGTTGTATTTTGCTAAACGTTTCGTTCATACACGGACACTAAACAATGCACCAGCACATCATGGAGTATCCCTAGCAACTAGCACCAGGAACCACTTGAGCATGGAGTAAATATTCTATCACGGCTGGCACCACCCTGGGTGCAAATTCTGGAAAAGTCCTCGCCATGCATTCACTAAAAACTTTTGCTCATTGGTACAAACGCTATTAATAGCAGCTCAATTTTTTGGCTATAATTACACGACCTCCAACTCTTTTTTGCAGTTACGATTTCCGTTTCTTTTTTTTTTGTAACCGTTTATTTCCTTAACCTTTTTCGTTTTTTTTATTTTTTTTTTTTTTTTGACAGCAAAAGGGGCTGTGTTTAGATTACACAATCTTATGGGAGAGGGTGTGGTGTGGTATATACAGGAAACGCAATGTTACCATAAAACAATATACTCATCGAAAAGAAGTGGGCTCTCTTATCATATATACACCAACTCTTGAAAAAATGTCTTTACAATTAAAAGCGATTCTGCAAATGGTGGGTGCTTAACATGCATTATATTCAAATATCATACACGACCCCCCAGGAATGTTTCCGTCTATCATATATAACCTTTATGTGCAATTTACCAAAATTGACAAAAATAAAATTTAGTGAAACAATAACAGAAAAGAACGCGAAAAGTTTTTATTCTTTTTTCCTTTTTTTTTCTATTTTTCGAGGGAAGAAATTGGGTGGACAATAAAACGATGAAAGGGGGAGGAAGCAGAACACCAATTTACGATTATTATGAAACACGCGTAAACTTCTCTCGAAATTGGATTCGTAATTCTCAAATACAATACAACGGAATTAACCCATTCATCATATCCATCCCACGTGTATATGTGCATATGTGTATATGTGCATATGTGTATATGTGAATCCAAACATAGAGGTGAAAACAAACAAGCACTAGTTGTTTTTTTTTTTAAACTTTTCCAAAACGAAAAAAAAAAATCATACGAGACAAATCCTCGGCTAAATCTTATTCTCTCCCACAACTCCTTTATGCAACTACATGTGTACTGATTGCATTTTCTCTTTGTTTATATTTTGTTTTTAGTCTTTTAGTCTCTTCGTTAATATTTGGTATCAATACAGCTATTGCATTGTGCTTCTATGCTAGATTAAGCATTAAATGGGTTTCAGAGTGTTACCCATTATCGTCAATTTTTGTGTATGGTTGAAATTATTGACAACGCAATTTTTTCGTAAGCAGATAAGAGAAAAAGGTGGTCAACTTCAGTGGCAATAGAAATGAAGGAGTCCTGATTATCTTTAATTGGCAAATTGACACCCTTCCCGTGGTACACGATATTGGTACAGTTTTTCTGCACAATCACCCCAATCATGTCCATACATTGTCGCAATTTGCATCTGAACAAATGCAAAATGTAGGCAATCAGACGCCATCATTTTCTATTATTGTTTATAAGCTTCACGTCTTCTTCCGTCAGACAATAGCTCCATATTGTACCCTCTTCAAACACTACGTCTGATCTCTTCCAAGGGAAAGGTCCTCGCATCCACACAATTTTGCACCCAATCCAAAAAAAAAAAAAAAACCCACTTTAGTGGCATTCATCTTCTGGGGAAACTATAACAAGCATATCAAACTTTGTACCTACCTCCAGTAAATTCCTCCTTACTAATTGCAAAGAAAGTTGCCACCTCACCCTTTTTGGAATCTGTTAATCAACGTACCTTGTTCTTATTGTGCCCCTCACAATATGAAGAAAGGGCAAGGCGTGAAAACATCGTCCATCAATCAGCTCGGACGATTTTCAACCATATTACCTTCTTGATAGAAGATACCTCCTTCAACAGTAGAACCATTCAATCTCAACGTCACATAATTGGTGTTTCTTTAAAGAAATGGCTAAAGTTCGCAAGTTTTTTGACAAGTTAATCACCGAACCTAGCAAATACGGCACGAAAACAAAAGTTGAAGGACCAAACTATAATCCATACATTGACAAGCTGCTCTCTCGTCAACTGCAACAGAGCTTGAATCAAAAGAAGGCAAAGAAGAAAAATCACCTGTACAATAACTTACACAATGGGCTGATTGAATCGCACAATGGAGATGGCCATAAGGATGTGGATCAGGAACTGTTGACGACATCATCGAAGCCATACTCTTCATTGAAACTGGCTTCCCCACCAATATCACCCGTGCACTCACTCCGACAAAGCTTTTTTGCCAATACAAACAAGACACAAGTAAATAACTCTGCAAGTGAAGTAAAGTCAAACACCATTACTGCTGACCACCCACATCAACTTGACTCGATATCTTCATTAGAATTGCTGCCAATTGGATCTGCTTCATCAATAACCCTGAGTTTTAATTTACCAACAATTGCCCAACACGATGCTTTCTACTCTCTTGTTAAAATTGACAAGTTTAAGTTTTCACAACGTGGCACATTGTTGAACTTCAAAACGAGACACGGTAATGGACTGGATATTTATGTTTGTGATGAAAATGGAAGAAAGATTAGAAAAAGAAGAAGTAGACGTAAAAGAAGAGGTGTTCGAAGGAGGAAAAGTTTGACTAGTTGTAGTCTTCTAGAAGGTGAGGACGGTGAAGGTGAAGGTGAAGGTGTTGGGCACGGCAGCGATAAAGTGGTTGATTGTGTTGGAGTTGTTTGCAAGACTGGGGGTGGTGCACGCGATGATGTATCGTTTGTGTCAATTGCAACTACGGCAACCACCGCCACAACAATGACAGCATCAATTAATGGTGCTGCTGCTAGTGATGCAGTAAGACCATTAGCGACTGAATCTGACCAAAAAGGTAGAAGCCCAGCCACCACTAAGCCAGTCAACATCTCCATACCTACTGAGATGACAAACACAAGTTTATCAGCTAATGGGAAAACTAAAACCAAAACCAAAACCAAAACACCTTCTACCCCAACTGCACCGGCAACTCCTTACGGCTCCCCAGCTCGATTTGGGAGCCAATTTGATCCCTGTTTCAATGTCAATGATTTCAAGGTAAAGATCATTCCCGATATGGCATCATACCAGCCAAGCTTTCTCCACAAGCGCAATTCAATGCGGACGTTGGAGTCACGAGTAGCTACCCCGAATACGATTACCAATACAACCAACACGACAAACAATAGCAATGGTACAAAGTTACCGACTGGATCATCGCCATCAGCAGCATCTTCGTTTGTTGAAGACATCAAATCTACAACCGCTTCTTTCCATCATCAAGAAGTTGAGTTTGGTAAGAAATTCACTTGTGTTGTCGAAGAAGGATTGAAATCGTCTTCACTTAGTGCACATGCATCAATCCGAGATATCAAGACTGAGCTAAATGATGGAAAGCCAAGGGGCGGGTCAGGAAGTCGAGTTGCATACGAAATTGATGGTTCTGATTTGCATCTGCTGTCACTGATGCAGTTGCTGAATTATGCTATTGATTGTAACGAGGTTAGAGAAGAGAATGCTCCATTATTGGGTAAACAAGTTGCAAATGATGCTGGCGACTCCCGAACAGGAGATGTTGAATATAGTGAAGGTGCTACTGAACTGACGTTGTCATTTGGTGGCGATGGTGGTGAATCGCAGAATCTCAGTGCTGGTGCTAATACTCCATCGCAAGAGCAACTTGAAAAAAATGATCATAAGTGGATTTTTCAAGTGAAGGACCGACTTCATTACTATTATAATGCAAATTTGACTAAATTGAGGCGTATCAAACGACATCATCAAAAAAGTAAAGCTGGAGAGCAAGATGAAGCAACTGAGAAGGCAAAAGCAATTGCATTTAACCATGCTGAGCTCCCTTCTGCTAATGTTGCAACTCCAACAACGTCGAATTCAACATTAAATCTTCAATCGGGTCTTTATTCGCATGAAAATAGACGATCACTGAAGATCAATGTCGTTGAAAAGGAGGGTAATAAAATGATGAAGCTTGCTACTGCTGTGGATGAGCTCAACCTCCATAGCACAAGTTCCATGCAACATCACCACAATGTCGATTCTGACGGGTTTTACGTTGGTGATGAAACTGAAAAAGAGGATGATTTGACTGGTGCGATATACTTTATCAAGAATGATAAAGACGATGAGGTACAGAGCAGTAGGAAAGAAATTAATGCAACAGCAACAACTTCGTCATCTTCCATACGCATGTCCAAGTTGCTTTGTCATCATCGACAACAATTGCAACGACTGTTTAAATTTGCCCCTCTGCTGCTTACTAAAGCCAGCAATCGAGTAGAAACAAAAGAAGGTGAAGAAGAAGAAGAAGACGACGACGACAATGATGACGCTTCCAATAACGCTAGAGCGTCCATTGGGCTACTCAAGGGTTCGAATTTGCAAAATGTCCTCAAACATGGCTCTTCCTCAAGCAAGACGATATCAAACACAACGACAACAGTACAGCTCTCACATAATCAGACGCCGTTGATTGAGTTGCATTCGCCCGGTGATGCGGAAGAAGAGTCGAGCTCTAATGATGGTGATGATGAACAAAGCTTTCATGGGTATGTTGAAAGTGATGTTGCATCGAGCGTTTTGAGTATACATATATGTGAAAGTGTTTATTAAAGGGGTTAAAACGGGTATAGTTTTATAGGTTGTGTAGGTGCTTTACATCTTCGTATGGTGGTGTTTGTGTTTAAAGATTTTACAATGTGTATTTCTTGGTTCCAGCTTATCTTTGCGATTGTATTGCTGCGAAAAAGATAAAGATAAGGATAAAGATAAGAAAAATAAAAGATTAACTTATTGATCGTCATTGGCTAGTTTAATTTTTATTGATTTCCGATAAGTTCTTGCTCTTTGTCCTTTTGGTGGTTAACTACTTGGCAAAACCCACCTTTGTCTACGGGCTCGTAGAAGGTAAGTCCAATGATATTTGCCCATCTTTGCCTCGGCAATTAATCACCGCGCGGCATCTTCCGCACTTTGTACTTTTCTATTTTCTTTTCTGGCCCCCACCACTCGTCCGGACTTTGTAAAGAGCTACGGCGTTAATTCGAATCCATGCCGCAATAGAATCACTTTTTTTCTTTTGCCTTTTTTTTTTTTTGCTTGTCACATTTTTATTTTATTTTTTTCGGTCATTTTTTTGTTTGGTGAAATTGAAATTGAAATATCCACCACAGTTTTTTATTGGCATCTTCAACTTAAAAACATCAAACGGACAACACATAAGGCTCGGCTAGATTCATTCATTCATTGGAGTGCCTCATATACCCGCTTCCCAACTTCTCTACTTTACTATTTCACGTTCCAGCTGACAACACTCATCGGTGCCGCTTAATTTCTTCCCCTCCGTCGACTAGCCTCCCCCACACACACACATACTTGCAGTATCACAATAATGACATACTCCACAGGTCGAGGAGGCGCTGGTAATATACACCAGTCCAAAGATAAAACATCTGAGCAAAGCACGGTAACTCACGAACAACCGGAAAGTATACAGGAAGATCTCCGCAAAACTACATCGGGTGGTGGTGGCGATGCTAGGCCACACAATGAACAAAAATCATACTACTACTCCACAGGAAGAGGAGGGGCAGGCAATATCAAGAAATCCAGCCAGTTGCCATCACCCAAGTTAGATCCTCAGAGCTCAAACACACCCCATCTTACAACACCAAAAGTAACCACTGGTCGCGGTGGGTTTGGAAACATGGTTGATAATAACGATCCTGAGTTGACGAGAAAACTTCAAGATGTTGAGCGCGAAGATCTATCTAATGTCAAGAGTCTCGATTTACAAGCTATAAATTCCAAGGGAGTTAGTGTTGGACGTGGTGGGTTTGGTAATGTTATTCTGAATTCAAGGAGTAGATCATCATCAGAACATGAAAATGGTATTCCTGCATTGTACAGTGTTTCATCGCATGGTCCAAAGAAACAAAAGAAGAAAGGCGGGTTTTTGGAAAAGATCAAAGAGATTTTTGCATGAAGGAAGGGATAGATGTATAGAAGAGATGAACCTTAACGATTATGATGTATTAAACACCTACATTGAACTTTTTGTTGTCTAAAGTGACACCAAGTAGTCCCTGACTTTATCCAATGCTCTATATCTATGACTTATTGTGTTCTTGACTGATTTATCCATTTCAGCATAAGTTTGATCATACCCAATGGGCTGAAACACAGAATCCCATCCGAAATCAGTTGGGCCCCTACTATCAACAATTGTACCTTGAGTCCTACCTTGGAAAATCTTGACTTCTTTCCCCGGTCCCTCACAATATCCAAATGTACAAATTGCATTAGCTCCTTTGTCTTCAAACCCAGCCAACATCTTCACCAACCCAGCTAATCCAACCAGTTTTACAAACCATTTAATGTATGGACCGGGTAAATCATTGTATGCATTGAATCCTAAACATGTGTCTTCTACTAATACGGGTCCATTGATTTGTTCAGCTGCTGATTTGGCTTTATGGATTGTTACTTGCTCAATGGTGCCTTGAACTTCATCCAAGTCGATGGATTGGTTAATGATGTGGAATTTACCAACTTTGTTGGAATCTTGTGAGGATGTAGATAATATTGCGAGTACTTCTTTGAGCTTGTTGGGGTTACCAGTTACAAATGTGATTGTGGACATGGCTATGAGGAAAATGGTTAGGTGTAAGCTGCAAATCGATGACACACATTTTTTTAATATTTTTCTTTTTTTTTCAATGAGTTCAATAAGAATTGTGTAATTGAAGGTTGTCTACAAGAAGACACTAGATCAAAATATAATTCTACATTGGTGTCACTGCATAGCTACTGCCTCTATCCCCTTCTCAATAACTGACGATTCCATTCAAATCTTTATATACAAGCTCCTTCCTTATTTACCTAATCTCTTCCTCAATGCACGTTGGGCCTTTCTTCTCTTCTTATACTTGTGCTTCTTCATCTTCAATCTTCTTTTACGTAACACTGAATCAGCATGCATAATGTTGTCCGTATTGTTTCCCGCATCAACAATTTCAAACTTAATTTCATCACCTACTATTTCAACCTCGACGGAAATGCGTAACTCTTTGTTAGGAAGCTTAGATGATGACGAGGGGGGATTTATGCTGGGTAACTTCAATGTGACTTCATTGCCATTTGGTACCAAGTTTGTCGTCTGCAAAATAGATGTCAGTTTTGAGGATGAAAATGAGAGTGGTGGTAGTGATGATAGTATTGGCGATCTTGGTGGTATATACAGCGAAGCAAACCTAATTGCCGATTGGCGCAAGCCCCTTAAAGGTATTCTCGCAAGGGATCTGAACATGCTGAGCAGCTGGGGAACGATGATAAAGGGGGAGCCAGTTTATAAAGCTTCTATCTAATTTGAAAATTTTTGATTGGCAAAGTTGGAAAAAATTGTAATTTTTGTGAGTACTCGCTACCATATGATGAAAAGAATGTCTTGACTTTATGCCTCTATACTCCGTCTATAAATTCAATTCTATATTCATTGTAATGTCTTCAGAACACTCGACAATGAACCCCTTCTCTCCAACGACTCGATTTGAGGAGCTCACCTGACCCATCATTTCTGTCAACCAATTCTTGATATCGTATCGGAATCCAAAACTATTCAAAACAACAGACTTGTTACCAAGAGGCAATAACCCACACAACGGAGGCGAGGATGTGTCCTTGCAAAATACAGTCCGATCGGGATATGTGACATAGTTGACTCCTTTGTACAAGAGGAAAATCAAATCATCATTGGTGATGAAGAATAAATGCAAGTTAGGCTCCGTTTGGTGAAGAATATAAAGCTGATTGATAGACTGGACAGACTGGTCAAATCTGCCACCAATTACTGACAAGGCATAAATGTGTATTTGTATATCACTGGTACCTCCCATTTCATTCTCCCAGATTTCCTTCAACCCGTCATCATCGTCAATATAAGGCCATTGTCGACCTTGTTCCAAGAGCGAAAAGTGCAATTGCACACACCGTATTGATTTTTGAAAGTCGTTACTATATTGTCCATATTGGGGTATAATCTTGACACCTTTGGATTGGTAAAAGTCCTTGACATTGTCCCTTAAAGAATCAAAGTCACCCACTATATAGCTCGGTAAATAGTCCTCTCGTTCTTGGTCATTTGAAAAGGAGTCAAAAAGCCTATTTGCACCACCATCTGAACACACTACTAACCCGCAATGGACCCAGATTGCTTTCAAGTTGATTTTAAATGGCTGATTAGATATAAGGAGAACGTTGTGTTTCTTCTCATTTTCCTTCACCGATGTCAAAAACGCAAATGGCTCAATTGTGTGATGTCTTTTCAGAGGAGGATCAACAGCCACTGTATCTGGTCTTTCAAACACCTCTCCTTGCTCCGACATGGCTTTTGTTGTGAGTTGAAGCAAATGTCGAAACTTTCAATGTCTAAAAAGTGCGGCAGTGTGAAAGTAAAATCCATGTTGGGAAAAAACTAAACAAGCCATATCAGTGCTACATCAACCACACCTTGATTCACAAGTTTGCATTTGCTACCTGCTGTTAGTTTTGTATTCCCATGAGTGTTCCAGCTCCAAAGTCAGCAGATACAATATCGGCGCCACAATCTGTTGCTTCCCGGCCACCTACACAGAATCAATCATCCCAACAACAACAGCAGCAACAACAACAACCATCACAAGAAGAAAAAGAACCAATCGTTCCTCGAGATGTACGATTACTTCACTTGATATTTGCAACTCAAGGTATCCAGAATTACCAAGATCATGTTCCCTTACAATTGATGGATTTTGCTCACAGATATACAAAGTCAGTTTTGAAAGATGCTCTTATATACAATGATCACGCCAAAACAACGAGCTCAAATGTAAGTTCAAACAGTGGCGCTACAGTCAATACCGATGACATAAGGCTTGCCATTGCTGCTAGAGGTAACTATCAATTCAAGCCAGTACCACCAAAGGAACTAATGTTGGAGTTGGCACAAGAACGGAATTCCAAACCATTACCACCAGTTATACCGAAATGGGGCTTGAACTTGCCTCCAGAAAAGTATTGTTTGACAGCAAAGGATTGGGATAGTATATATGACGAGCCGGAAGCGGATGGAGGAGATGGACAAGATGGACAACGGAAAAAGTCCAAGCGTAATTAAAAATCTGACACATTCAGAATGATTGATAGTTTGTAAACGATTGTAGAAAAGCATCCTACATTGTATGTAATAATAGATGACGTATTGTAGCAGCGCCAAGTTGTCCAAAGTCACTTCCTCTTATAGCAAAGCCCACGCCAAGTTTCAACAACAAAAGCGAAAAAAAAGAAAAAACCAAAGGAAAAAAAATCAAAGAACCAGGTGTCATATAGTTGATCATACACATTCTTATAACTACCCAATGCTTCCCCCTTCAATAGGATCGATACCCGAAGTTAGGGAGGAATATCCGGGTTCCTGTCTTACTGAGCGTACCGCCCGCTTACTTCAATTCATAGAATTGGGACCACCTGATTTGTGTAATATATACAAGCATTCAATCAACGCCAAAAGAGAACATGGAGAGATTGGTACATTTCTATATTTTGTTGGGGTCGATACATCTTCAATAGCTTCAATCGCGGCACATTTGCAAAGCTTGGCCAATTTAATGACTTCAAAGTCACAATACTGGTTTGGTGAAAAGAAACATTGGAAAGTGCCCCAATTGACATATTGTACGTTCAACGCCTTCAGCAAGACTGACATCAGAGTCACTGTTCATATTCCAGGTAAGTTCGGAATACAAATATTGAACCAAGACGGTAAAATGATTCAAGATAACTTGAATGATAAACAATTGGAAAAGTTGTGGTTGGAAACTTTTGTCACCTCCATTACTCGTGCTGTTTTGGAAAGTGAAGATAATGAAGATGCCAATAAATTAGGAGGCGTTGTTGAAATTAGAAAGATTAACCCATTCAACAATGGGAGTGCTTCAAAGGAGTTGTTGAACAATTTTTTCATTGGTTTCGAGCAATTGTTCTTTCAAGGAACTAAATTGGGATGCAGTGTTGAATTTCCACAACCAACTGCCGTAAACAACTACCTTGTTGATGGGTTTTTGAAAGTTGTTGAGTTGACACAAAGTTATAGCCGAGGATTGGAAATCTTGGAGAGATTATACAAAACCGAGCCTGGTGTAATTTCCATCATTGCAAAACTTCAGTTATTGAAACAGGATGAAATTCAAGCGGTGAAAACCATGTACAAGGGGATTCAAGATAACAAGAGGGATGCAAATACGTTGGTATTGCAAGCTGAATATTGCTTGGATAAAAAGAAGCCAGAATTAGCTTTAGAGTTGGCAAAACAAGCCGTCAAGTCGTCTCCATCTGATTATTTTACTTGGTCAGTTTTGGTTAAATGTTACACTAAATTGGGTGACTTTGAAAATGCTTTACTAACATTGAACTCGTGTCCCATGAATTCTCACAAGGAGAGATATCAGTTAAAGAGAGTTGTTCCCATCAAGACTCATGACGAGTTGCACTTGCCATCGCCAATGGATGTCACGTTGGATGAGGTTTCCAATTTGCAAAGTAATGATATCAGTTACGAGCATAGAAATTTGGATCCCCAATTGGCAAACTTGCCTGCAACAAATTTGAAATCCACATATGCTAAAGCTTATGACTTGTTGACTGAAATTGTTGCCAAAACAGGCTGGGAGCAGTTGTTGAAATATCGTGCCAAAGTTTTTGTTATGGAAGAAGAATACAGAAAGGATAAGAAGGGGACAGCCAATGGGCACATTCGCAAAAATTCGACCCAATCTTCGGTCACCGTTAATGACAGCACCGCTGCAGCTACACCTTCAATCACTGAAAGCGATGTTGAGTCAACTACTGCGATCAAGTCACCAACTCAAAAGCCTATGGATGCAGCAACTTCAGTTGCTCCAGCTTCCGTTGCACCTGAAGCTCCTACTGTCGATGATGATACCGATTATGATGAAGAGTTTAAGAAAAAAAGGTTGTGCGAGAGGTGGTTGGACAATTTGTTTATGCTCTTGTATGAAGACTTGAGAGCATTCACTATGTGGCAAGCTGAATCCTTGCATTTCCAAGCTCAACAAATGGAATACAAAAAGACAACTTTAGAATGGGAAATCCTTGGTCTGATAGCATACAGATTGAAGCATTTCAAAGAAGGGGCAGTTGCGTTTTCAAATGCGTTAAGTGGGCGGTTTTCAGCCAAATCACAGCGTGAAATGCTCAAGTATTATTTAAAGGAGCATTCTAGACTTGTAACGAAAAACACTTCTTCATTTAGTGGTAATCCCAGTTTTATTCAAAATTACTCCAAAATGATGAATCAGCTAAATGAAAAGATATTGGAAAGTATAGTTCGGTTATTGGTGTGGAACCATCGATGGTATTCTGACTTCTCACCATTCTTGCTTTTAAGTTTGAGTGACTTGGTTGCTTGGGAAGGATCGGTCAAGATTGAAAGTTCAGTCAAGGCATTGTACAGTGAAATCAAATTGCCAGGTGGTGCAAGCAAAGACGGGTCCGGTAAGGACCACAAAGAGGACCATTTCAGCAATCATGGAGTGATTGAAATGATGAAAGATTTAAACGATGATTATATCAAATTGTACAATCTAAATAACGCCGACGAGTAAAAGGTACTGAAAAGTCTTGGGCAAACTTACATGTAGTGTTAAAATCTAATACAATGTTTTACAACTATGAGTAAAGAAAAGAAAAGTCTTTGTAGATTTGGGCTTCGGTGTTCGAGAGAGAAAGAGAATATATTTTTTTATAATCAAAGTCCGAGGTCACGAGACATGCTGCAATTTTTTGAAAATTTAATAAATGGATTACAAAGCATTCACCTTTCTTATCTATTTAAACCAGATTTCTTGAGTTCACTTTTCTTCTAAGTTAGAGTTTTGTATCTTTATCGTTGCTTATCAAAACAACCAGATTCAAATATTTCATGTCAGCAATTAATAGGTTATTCATGGTACAATCTCATTTGGAGAAAATTCCTCAAGAGAAGATGATTCCAACATTTCCAATGCTTCCCCAGAACGACAAATTTGTTTATTCGCCGAGAGAGTTCTACAAGATCAACCCAACAGTGAGGAAATAAGTAGGCGTGAGGGTGAGAAATGGAGGCGGGACTGGTGACAACATTGAATCGATTTTGATGCTAGCAGCATTCTAGCAACACCGGGAATACCGTTACGTCGTTTATTTAACAATTTATATACAAAAGAATGTGATCAGTATTGTGTACTGAAGGAAATTGTGGGGGAAACCAAGCTCACTTTGCTCAATTGTTTGAATCAACTTTCTCCAGATCGATTGTGTCGGATTTTGCGTCTCCCCTTTCATTTTCAAATCCCTGCTTTGCCAAGTTTCTCAACTCTTTTCTCGATTGTTCCAATCTCTCTTTTCTGGCTTGAATAATTGCATCTCTTCTCTCCAACTCTTCAATCCACAATTTCTCTCTTTGTTTGGCCTTCTCCTTTAATTTCTCTTCTTTGGACTTTTTCTGTTCATGTGTGGCTACTCCGAAAGTCATACCCCCTACAACCAATGCAATTAAAGTTGCCAATTGGAAACCAATTCTGTACCTGAAATATCTTTGCGTTTTAATCTTTTCCCCTCTTTTCATCGACCTTGCTGCTAATATCACAGCTCCTGCAGTAAGGATAGAACCAATTGGGACTAAGGGTTGCTCTTTGGCCTTTTCAGCCAATTTCTTCATGAAATCTGGCTCTCTATTGGTAGTTAGTATTCACGCGATTTCAAAGCAATCATCAGATGGACAAAGGGTATGCTGGAATCAAGGACACCCCGAACGTACTCTTCTTCGCCAAAGCTCATGGATGATGGGAGTCCTGTCGTCATTATTGAAAAAGTTGGAGATTCTCTATGTAATGAATAGAGTGTAGATAAAAGTGTGGGAATAAGGTAGAGTGCCTTTCCTCTCTTTTTTATTTTTTGTTGTATTGTGACGCTTGATCGGATCGGCGCATTCTTCTTCACCAAGAAATCGGACGATGTAGGAATATTACTCACGTACATAAAACCTTTACTCGTCAGAAGCAGCACCAACAGAGTCAGGTTGGAATAGGTTTACAAAGGTCCTGGACATTCCCAAGATTGTTCTGCAACCACGAATTTATCGAAAAGGGTTGAATCAAGGGGCAATCCTTTGTCGATATGCCTTATGATTACAATCACAGTCAAAGTGACTACAAAGTCCCTGCGAGTCATTGCATTCCCGCGTTCAACCTAGAGTACAATACATTAAATCTATCTAAATAAGTCTATTCCTCCAAAATGAACTTTTTAAACTCAGCATAAGCTTTATCCAAATCATCATTCACAATTATCAAATCATGAGCTCCAGTGTTTGCATACTCAAGTTCACCTTCAGCAGCAGCAATTCTTTTTCCCAAGCTTTCCTTACTTTCGGTACCTCTACCTTCTAATCGACTCTTTAACTCTTCGATGGATGGCGGACTAATGAAAAGGTATCTTGCATTCAAATCGGTCTGTTTAACAGACTTGACACCTTGCATATCAATATCCAATAAACAGATCTTTCCCAGGTCGGCAACATCTTTAACAGCTTTGATTGTGGTTCCATAATAGTTACCAGAGAATTGCGCCCATTCAATAAACTTGGCTTCATCGATTAGCTTTTTGAATTCGTCAACAGTGCTAAAGTGGTAATCTTTACCATTGACTTCACCTTCTCTTGGTTTTCTAGTAGTATTTGAAACAGAGAACCCAAATTTATCTGGATACTCGGCAAATAACCTCTTTAGTAAAGTTGATTTACCTGTACCTGATGGCCCTGAAATGACAATTGGTCTAGTTGAAGATGTGGAGGAGGACATTCTAACTTGTGGATGCCAAAGACAAAAGGTTATGCGACTACTCGATGAAGCTCTAACTAAAGATAATACAGCTGTGGCTTGTCGATTTCGTAATGGAAACAACATTTTCCAAAAACAAAACCAAAGAGAAGAAGTAGAAAAAAAAAAAAATTTGTTTCATGTTGGATTCCACTTTTGTGACGCGATTGTTTTCTTGGAATCGTGGATATATATTTTATGATTGCAATAAAAACTCAAAGTCTGGCATAAGTTTATAGATAGGTGTTTGTCTCTTGAGGTCGCTCTTCAGTAGCAGCGAAGCTTTGCTAAGGAAGAATATCAACGTAGTCATAGAAGTCCAAAAACTTTACAGATTTTGCCTAAATTTCGAGCAAATAGGTCCACTTACTCACATGGAATTTCACGTTCTTCTGACAAATTTTAACAAGATGGTTCTCTTCTACTTTAAAGCTCAACAATATCTTCACTCCACTACACCCTGATGAATGCATGATCAACCTATTTTATCAACTTAGAGTATCTTACTTTTGCACCCAAAATTTGTATTACAGTCGTGTGCTGAGAAACAAAAAAAAAAAAAATAGTAAAGTAAAAGAGAGAAGTTTATAGAAGACAACCAACCAACCAACCAACCACAAAGATTTTGGCAGTCAAAACATTAAGAAGCAAACCACAAGAGAGAGAGATATATATATATATACATATATATAGCACCTTGAACATTCCATCACTATGTCATCACAAGATCACGAGATTAAACAAGTGGAAAATGCATTGTCGACAATGTACTCCAATGCACCACGAGAAGAGAAAGCAAATGCTACTCATTTCTTGGAAAACTTTCAAAAATCCAATGATGCATGGCAAATCACCCATCAAATTTTGAGCGATAAGGATAATGTCTCAAACATGCAGTTGAAGCTTTTTGCTGCACAGACACTAAGATCTAAGATTATTTATGACTTGTCATCACAGATTCAGTCAGAGAATTATCAAGCTTTAAAGGCATCAGTGTTGAACTTGATCAAATTGTACAATGGAAACGGTGACAAGTTGATTCGTACTCAACTATCAATTGCATTGTCACAACTTGCATTGCAATATTTAACCTGGAATGATGCAATGAAAGAGATTGTAGCTAACTTGACCCAATCATCCGATTTAACATTGGTTTTATTGGAGTTTTTGAAAGTCTTGCCTGAAGAGTTATCGGATGTGAAAAAATCGCATTTGAGTGATGAGGAATACAATAAAAGATCACAAGAATTGATTACAGATCAAGTGGAGTCAGTTGTATTGACATTGAAGAATTTTGCTGAAAACAATGCCAGCAATGATCCTATCTTGAATGCGGCAATCTTGGATGCATTAAACAGTTGGATCACAGAGTGCCCTATTGACAAGATATTATCCGTTCATCCTTTGACCTCGTTGGTGTTTCAAAGTTTGTCCAATGATACAACTTTTGACAAGGCAATAGAGTGTTTGGTCACCATTGTTCGTGAAACTCGTGATATCGATAACCACGAAATAATTGACGCATTGTACCAACAAATATTACAATTGAACAAGTTTATGCATGATAATCCTGATAATTTGGAAGATCCTGAAAAAGTTGACGGGTTGACCAGATTATATGTCGAATGTGGAGAATCGTGGAGTTCATTAATAGCTAGAAACCCGCAACATTTTAAACCATTGGTTGAAATACTATTAAATTGTTGCAAAAATGACGATGATTTGGATATTGTCAAGTACACTTTCCAATTCTGGTACTTGTTAAAACAATTGATTGTTTTACCAAAGTTTCAAGAGGCACGTCAGGTTTTGGGCGATTGCTATTTTGAACTAATATCTATAATAATTAAACATTTGACATACCCAATTACACCAAATGATGACGATCTTTTCAACGGGGATAAAGAACAAGAGGACAAGTTTAAAGAGTTTCGATACGAGATGGGCGATGTATTGAAAGATTGCTGTGCCGTAGTAGGTGCTTCCAAAGCATTACAAATTCCATTTACCCAAATACAAACAATTTTGTCCAATTCGCAAGGACATTGGCAATACCTTGAAGCTCCTTTATTCTCAATGAGAACAATGGCTAAAGAAGTATCAACAAAAGAGAAAACCATACTTCCAACAATCATGTCATTGTTGGTGCAACTTCCTGAACATCCCAAAATAAGATATGCTGCCACATTAGTATTGGGAAGATACACCGAATGGACAGCAAAGAATCCAGAGTTCTTGGAACCACAATTGAACTACATTACAAAGGGGTTTGAAGTGGCCAACAACAACGACATATTTATGGCTACTTCGCATGCCCTCATGTACTTTTGTCAAGATTGTTCTGAATTATTGGTGAACTACCTTGAGCAATTGTATTTATTGTATGGACAAGTAAAAGACAAGATTGATCTAGAATCAAATTACGAATTGACTGATGGTATTGCCCATGTTGTTGCAAAAGTTCCGGAGGGGAATTTGTACAAAATTTCTGACATGTTTTTAGAGCCATCATTACAAAAAGTTTCTGAGTTGAATGCTTCAGACAACATTTCGGATGAAGTAAATGCTCAAATAGCCGATCAGTTGGAAATTGTTGTTATTTTCCTTCAAGTATTGAAAGTTGACGAGTTTGACAAGCCAACACATCCAGTGGCTTCGTTGTTTATTGAAAAGATTTGGCCATTGGTAACTTCAATTTTACAAAAGAGAGCATCAGTCTTCAAAGTTAGTGAGAAATGTATGAAGTTGATCAAAATTGCTGTTGAGTCATTCAGTTCTTATCTTAATCCAGTTTTGCCACAGATAGCCCAGATACTACACCAAGGATACAAACAAACTGAATTCGGTTGTTATTTGTGGGTTTCAGGGGTTGTCATTAGAGTTTTTGGAGACGACGAATACTCATCAGAAGAAATTACATCAGCTGCATACAATTTCGGTCTTGAACAGTGCCAATCATTCTTTGAGCAATTCTTTACTAAAGATGAAGGGCAAGTTAAGCATATACCCGACGTCATTGAAGATTTTTTCCGGATGTTGAATGATTTGTTGATGTTTTTCCCGTTCAAGTTGATTCCTAATTTGGATTTACTTGATTCAATTATCAAGACAGCAAAAGTGACATTGACCGTAATCAATGAGTACAATCCAATCATATCTTGCATCCACTTCCTCATTGACTTGATATCCTGGGGGTTACCACACCCACCTATTTCATTGTTTGAAAGTAAGGATACTACACCATTAAGAGAATGCATTAAACATTTTGTCACCGTCAACAACCATGGAGGTGAATTGTTGAAAGTTGTAATGGACGGACTCATATTCAAGTTTCATATTGACGTACAACAAGATGCCAGTGACTTGCTTTTGAAGATCTTGGTTGTGACTCCATCAACAGAGTTGGCAATCAGTTGGTTACGTGATGTGGTGACAAGTTTACCCAATGTTCAAAGCAACGAGGTTAATCGCTTGATTGACACTGTTTCGGTGGCCATTCCAAATAAGGATAATAGGCGAGTACGTAGTGCTTTGAGAGATTTCATTGGCTGGTACTCGAGAAAGAATGTAACGCCTCGGTCAGAAATATGAGTCGGGAGGGACCACCACAGGTGATCAGTAGGATTTAGTATGTAAATATAAGTAAGCCCATTCAATAGCATATTCAGATCGAAGAAGAAAAAAATAATTTTTGGTTCAATGCACCGTTAGGCGGATAAATTGCAATACCGTCTTACAATAGGTATAGCGGTTCAAGATACGGAAATAATGTGTAATCCTATGATTGAGGCGGGCGCCGGTTTTTTTTTTTTGATTAATTTTGCTTAGGGTTGCAGTTGGATGTGGGGGGTCGCGATCGGTTGTTCAGCTTTTTGTGTAATGAAAGCTGAAAAGTTACACAAGAAACGCCAACCTCGCTGTTTTTGTTTATGGGCCGAACTGGTTGTAACCGATGGAGCTGCTGTAGATAGAGGGATAGAATACAGTTGAGTCTGTTGGAAGCCGACAGAGTCGGGCAGATCAATAGGGGTATAGGCCATATGTGTTATAGCTTTAAATTAACCCGATCTTTTAAATCGTGATGTCATTGAAGTGCATGCCAAGTCTTTGATCACGGTACCTGACATTCATGTGCACCGGAATTATCTTGAAAATCGTTACTTTAGATGTTGCTGCCATGAGTTCTTTGCACTAGAATTGAAGCTAATGCGATGGCTGTGTGTGTGTGTGTGTGTACCTGAGATGTGACACATCTTTTCTTGGAAAGGTCTTTGCCATATTGGGACAAGTCTAGAACGATCAAAACTTGAGTAGTGAGATGATGGAAGAATATCTTATGATACACGAGTGAAACAATAGGATATCTTAAAGCGTAGTCCTATAGAACAATAAGCTCGTGTGATTAAGACAATGTTCCCAAACAGTGAGAGCAAGAACTTGTTCCTGGCATTCTGCTCTGTGACAGGAACGAGAAGGATTTGAGTTTTACCGCGATATTGCACCGCCACTGGGTGTTTGGCATGAGACATGAACTAAAAAGTGGTTTAGGATCTGGCACAAAAGTTCTTCGCTTTGATTATTTTTTTTTACTTGCTGCGTAGATCCTGGTACGGCCGCGTAAATTTCAATCATGGGTTCATGACACAATACAAAGTGTCAAAAAATAATTTGACCGCTTTTCCTTACTCAGGGTGTGCATACTTGTAAGCTCAGGATTCCTGGTTGCAAAGCTTGAACTAAGCAAAGTCTCACTGGATGTTTCCTAGTCATAAGCAGCATAACAAGGCTGAGTCGTACAAGAAACCAAGCACATGCTTTGCATTTGGTACGCTGCTCTTTTCAAAATACTCGTCAAACTACAGAATGTTGTTTACACTTTTTGAAGTGTGTCACAAAATTGCCACACATCAATCAATTCGCGACACGATTTTTTTTTAATTTTGTGACATCACCCCAAACCATAAACATAAACATACAAACAAACAAACAACAACTACAACAATAGGCTACTATTGGTGTACTCTGGGTCAACAGTATGAGTTTATACTGCAAACTCGTCACTCACAATACGGTCTTACTATAAGATGAACTTCCCAAAATTTGCATATATAAACCCATGAATCCTCCCTCATTTCATTCATATTTTTACATCTTCTTTTCCTCATCAGATCAGATCATATTATCAAATCCCAACTACTAGTCTTTCGCTTAACTAATAAACTACTAATACAATGCAATTCTCAACTGTTACTTTAATCGCTGCTGCCGCTGCTATTGTCTCCGCTGACATCACCAAGACCGTCGAATCAACCACTTTAGCCACCATCACAGACTGTGGTTCATCAGTATCATCATGCCCAGCTTCCACTGTTGCTGAAGAATCTTCATCTGCTGGTGCTCCTCCATCAAACAGCACTGTTGCTGAAGTTTCCACTTTCGAAGCTGGTGCCGCTAAGCAATACGCTGCTGGTGCCGCTGCTTTGGCTGCTGGTGCTTTATTGGCCTTATAAGTGTGATTATAGAAAGATAAGATTAAAGCATGCGCTGGTTATTTTAATTCAATTTTTAGCACGAAAACTGGGTTTTATTACGTATTCTTGAAACACTTTTATAATTACATAGAGGCCTTTAAATGGTAACATCAAATGGAACTAATACGTGTAGATGTTTGTTACTTCTTTGAGAACGCAAAAGTTGCAATTGATCTACAATTTGAAGCTTGTTCAAGAAAGTGGCATAAATTAATATAAAAAAAAAGGACATATGGGGTATAAAAATATGAAAAAACTTTTTGAAATATAAATTGCATCAACAGAGCAACCTCCCAAGCTAAAAAGATAACATGCTCCAAGAGCAAACAACAAACCAAATCAAAAATCAAAAGCAGGATAAAAATAATAATAAAAAAAAGAAGCGTATTAGTAATAAATTGGTGTTGTGGCCAAACAAAATAGAATATTCAAATCCAAAAAAAAAAATGAAAATAAAAAAAATCTTGTGTTTTTCTAATTGAGACATAGTCCAGCCTCATTTTCAATCTAGAATCTCCTCCTTTGATCTGTCTAAGCACCAATAGGCGGGATAATTTGTCCTGGAGCTTGAGATGGACCCCCAACAGCAGCAGCAGCAGCAGCAGGGGCATATTCAAAACCCAAGTCCCCCTTTAACTCATGCTCCTTTTTACCAAAAGCATTCTTATTAGACTCCTTCTTATCAACAATCTTTCCATGCTCTTTTGAAAACTCTTCATGCTCGTAAGGTCCCTTTTCATGATTCTCTTTACCATGCTCCTCTCTGTCATGCTCCTCTTTTTCATAGTGGTTTCTATCAGGAGTGGTTTCATGATTCTCCTTTTCATGGTGTTCTTTTTCATAATGTTCCTTGTAATGACGTTCACCGCCATAAAGATTATCTTTAGCAAAATGATCCTTATCCTTTTGCTTGAGGTGGTTATCCAACTCATGTAAATCTTTGCCTTGAGAAACCTTATCATGCTCATAACCAACATCACGACGCTCAAGTTCATGTTCAAGTTCATGCTCAACTTCATGGTAAGAGTCTTGGTGATGCTCCTTTTCCTTTGAAACATCATCCAACTCATGTAAATCCTTTCTGTAGTCGGAATCGTCAGTGTGGTTCTCTTCGTGGTGGTCAAGGGCATGCTTATCACGTCCAAAGGCAAAGTCATCTTCCTTGTGGTGGGTCTTCTCATCACGACTCCAGGCATCATCAATACTTTCATGATGATCAACTTCGTGATGTTGTTTGATGTCTTTGTGGAAATCTTCCTCAAAATGATCCACTTCGTGTCTCTTTCTCTTGTGATCAACTTCGTGGAAATAATCAGAGTGGTGGTCCTTTTCCTTGAAGAACTCATCTAAATCATGGAAATCCTTCTCATAATCAAACTCGCCGTGATCTTCTTCATGATGATTAGCCAAGTGCTTGTCATGTTCAAAACTATGGTCTTCATTTTGATGCTTATTCTTTTCATGATGTACCGAGTCGCCATCAACAACTTCATGGAAATCATGTTCATGGTGTTCAGTAACATTCTTGTGGAAATCCTCTTCAAAATGCTCAACTTCATGTCTCTTTCTCTTGTGATCAACTTCGTGAACGTGATCCTTGTGGAGATCCTTCTCTACTTGAACACCATCCAATTCGTGCAAGTTTTTATCATAGTGAGTACCATCAGCATCATCATCCACTTGAGAAAGATCCTTCTCGTGGAAGTCTTGAGTCAATTCATGATTATCCTCATGGTGGTGGTCTCTCCCGTGACCATCAGTCTTTTCGTGTTCATCCTTTTCAAAGAAATCCTTTTCCAAACCGTGCTTGTTCTTTTCGTGGAGATCAACTTTATGGTGTTCATCACCTTCATCATATTGCTCGTGAAGATCAAATTCATGCAAATCTTTTTCCTTCTTGTGAACTTCTTTTTCATGGTGTTCCAACTCATGTCTCTTTTGCTTATTTGAAACATCTTCATCAACATAAAAATCCTGATCATGCTTTTCCTTTTGCAATTCCTTATTGTTCTTTTCGTGATGTTCTTCACGCAATTCCCCGTTTCTGTTCAAATCTTGATGATGATTCTCCTTGTGATGTTCCTTTTGCACTTCGTGGATATCCTTTTCATGAACATTGTGTCCCTTTTTGGATTCTTCATGGTAGTCTTTTTCTAAATCATGGTGTTTGCTTTCATAGTCATCTTCTTGATGATCTCCATGATGACTTTCTTCATGGTGCAACTTTTCAATATCCTTATTCTTTTGTTCATGATGCTCAATCTCATGGTCGTGGGTAGCATTACGGACTTTGACATAGTGATGTTCTTCTTCATGACCCTTTATAGTTTTGAAGTGGTTTTTTTCGTGGTGGTCATGTGGAAACTCTTCATCTGGAAATGGCCCCAAAGGTTGGATACGCGGATCCCTCAAATCCTTGCCTTCACCTTTACCTGGAAATGGGCGTTGAGTTTCAATATTCAACTGTTCAACGACTTGCTTGGTAGTCAATGAACCACTTCTAATCAAGCCTGGGATAAGCTCCAAAACAAACGAAGCCAAACCTTGTCTAACCTCAGGATTGGTCAAGGTAAATTTAGTAACATCAAGAACAAGACCATGGGTTTTAATAGCAAGAATAATATCATCCCAAGGAATAACATTGGCATTCAACAACTTAATGGTAATATCAGTCAACGCTTCCCTTACAAGATCATCAGTCAAGGACATCTTGATTATATCGTTAATCAAACCAGAATGTTTCAATTGCAAGAAAACCTTCAACAACAAATCTTCAACTAAATCATGTTTAGAAACTACGCTTTGAGCGAAAAATTGGGGTTCCAGCCCTCTGCGATTGCTCCCTGAAGAATCAAGATCCTTATCGTTGAAAAAGCTTTCATCGGCGCAATCGGAATCGTAGCACCATTCGGCACTTGAATCAAAAAAATTGTCCTCTACTTCACGTTTACCTTTACCAAAGCCTCCATTCTTTCCTCCTTTTCCAGATTGAAACTTTCCGCTTCCCTTGTCAAATTCGTCATCACAATCTTCATCCTCATCATCTTCAGGGCCTTGGTTCTTGCCACCCTTACCCTTCTTAAACTTAGACTTCAATGCGCCAAGTTTATCTTTCATTCCAGCACCACCGCCCATCTTGCCTTTCAATCCACCAAGTTTATCCTTCATTCCAGCACCACCACCCATTTTTCCTTTCAAACCGCCAAGCTTTCCCTTTAACATACCTTTGATATCCTTTTTACCACCTTTTTGTTTTCCGACATTCTCTTCCTCATCTTCTTCATCACAATCTTCATCATCAAAAACATCAGGCTTGGACTCCTCCGTCTTTTCATCTTTTCCCTTTCCACCCTTCTTACCACCAAATCCAAAGTATTTCGAGTCAATGGCAACATCAGTAGCATCATCACGTTTTTCCTTGTCAGCTTTAGCATCAGCCAATTTCTTTTCTTCTGGACAATCCTCATCTTCAACAGGAGCTTCAGTCTCAGGGCAATCAACAACAACAGTGGTTGTTACAGCTGCGACAGAAGAAGTGGTCTTACTCTTTTTGAACTTGGACTTTAAACCGCTCAATTTTCCAGTGGCTTTTCCTTTTTTATTGAACAAACCCTTCAATTTGGACTTCAAACCACCAGCTTTACCAGTAGGTGCAGGTTGTGCTGGGGCAGTGGTTGCTGGAGCTGGTTCTTCAGTCTCTGGCTCTTCGGGGCATTCTTCATCCATAGTTGGTTCTGGTTCTGGAGCAACAGTAGAAGGAGCAACAGCAGTTGGAGCGGCAGTAGTTTTACCCTTCTTGCCAGCCATCATCTTTTTCAATTTACTCAAATCTCTCACAGCCAAATGCAATTCATCATTCTTGGAAACTTTGGAATTGTGATGAGAATGGTTGTCTCTATCATCTTTGAAACCAGACCCTCTTCCCCTGTTCCAATCTTTACCACGACGATCATTGTCAAAATCATCGCAATCTTCATCGTTATTCCAATTCTTACCATGGTCTCTGTCATCACTTTTGCCACCACGGTGGTCTCCATCATGGTCCTTGTCCTTGTTCCAATCGTGGCCTTTTCCTTTGTTCCAATCTTTGCCATCGTTCTTACCGTGCTTTCTTTCAAAGTCTGGAGCATTTTTCCAACCATCGTCTCTTCCGTGGCCCTTTCCATCATGATGGTCTCTTCCATGGTCCTTTCCATCACGGTGGTCTCTGTCATGGTCTCTACCGTGGTCTTTTCCGTGATCTTTTCCGTGGTCCTTTCCATCACGGTGGTCTCTGTCATGATCTCTATCACGTTCAAAGTCATCATCACAATCATCAGGACGTCCGTGAACTCTATCACCACCGCGCGATCTATCACCACCAACAATTCTACCCGATGGTGATAATGAACCAGACCCATCACGTGAGTCACGCGAGTCACGCTTCAAATCATCTTGAGCACGTTCCCAATCTTTAAAATCGTTAAAGTCTCTGTCATTTCTAAAATTCGATCCTTTGTCCTTGTGGGAACTGCCTTTCTTGTGACCTCTATCAAATTTACCACGATTGTCAGATTTCTTTCTTCTATGATCATAATCTCTGCCATCGTATTCATCGTCTTCACAATCATCATCATAATTGGAATCATCATTATGATCGTAATCGGAATCATAATCGTCGTCATCATCATCGTGATCGTGCTTTCCTTTACCAAACTTACCTTTCCAACCACCCTTACCACCTTTACCGCCTTTACCACCTTTTCCCTTTTTGAAGATACCCTTCAACTTATCAAGTTTTATCAAGTTATTCAAATCTTCAACGTCAGCAAATTCACCATCTCTTTTGGCAAATGCATTCAAGTTAGCTTGGTCTTGAGGATCAGCATCAACAACACTAATAGACACTGGTTCTTCAGCATCTTTACCACGAGCATTCTTGATTTGGTCCAACATAGCCAAAATATCCTTCAATATATTAATCTTCTCCATAGTCAAATCCTTACCAACACTCAACAATTGCCAAAACATGTCACCAAAACCACCCGATTTAAACTTGGCAGTAAAAGTAGGATCAGAAACTTCATCAGCCAAAGCACCGGCAAAAGAGCCCAATCCCAAGTTGGATTCATCAACATGAGCATTGTCTTCGTTATCAGAATCATCTTTGAACTTAGCCTTCAAGGCATAATCCGCTTGGTGTTCAACGCTCCATTCATTAGAATCACCTTGCTGATCAGCAGAAGCAGAATTGGAAGATTTGAATGGCAATCTCAATCTCATAGCCTTGTGATGTTTGAATCCAAGTCTATGACTAGTCTTTTTAGAGCCATCATTGCTATTTTCAATCTGCGGGGTTCTGATTGCCAACGAATTGGCAACCGCAGCAACAAGTAACAAGTTGCAAACCTTCATTTACCTAAATCTGTTTTTCTCTAGATTGAATGCGTACTGTTGCTTGATGGGTGACGTGAAGAAGGGAAAGGGAAACCAAACACATCATGAATAAACTGGGCACTTGTCCATCCTTTTATAGACCACTTTAGTTCACCGTTGACACTTCAATTGGTTCAGCAATCAGTTTTGACGAAAGTTTCCTTAATTCGGCTATTAGAGCTTCCCATTGGATACAATATGTCAGTTGAACAATTTTTCTAAAGTTCTTGGCTTGTATTTTGATGAAAGGATGTTTTGGAAATTGATCAAGGGTGTGTGTTTCTGTTGTGTGTGTGCTCATGACCGTAAAAAAAAAAGACATGTACAAGAAATTCAAAATTCCACCAGAATCCACCACTCAGTTGTACCTCGCTTGATTAATATTCACCTTATATTTGTGTCATGATATGGAAAAGGGGAAATAGTCTATTTTCAAAGGGTGTGAAATGGTGATTCTTTTTCAAAGAATTATGTGGTTCTTTTTTTTGTAATGCTTCCCCCCTTGGTGTTTTAAGAAAATTTGCAACAAAACTACAATTCAAGAATAAGAACAAACAAGAAAAACATTAGTCAAATCATTCAATAGATGGAAATGACTTGGTAAAACAAAGGAGGTGGGTAAATAGAGTAGCAGACACCGTAGTAGTATGGTCATCTCTGCTTTATCTATTTATTAATGCAACGTGTATTAAAAAATTAGTGTTGTTCAACAAAGTATAAAGCTATGAAATAAAATGTTAGCAAAATGGTCTATTAATGTACTCTAACAACAACCGCAAAATCACCACCACCATTGAACCACCTTCTTTCCTCTCATATGCAAAAGTAAAACGATAGACTTAAGAAATTTAGGACCAAACGAACTGATAAACATCGAAATTATTCCTCACACCCTCGAACTTCCTGAAACTAATTGGTACTCTTGAACCTCTCTCCTATTAGCCCCTCTTCTATTGATGAAAATCCGTTTAATCGATTGCAACCCAAGCCAGCTAATCCACTTACTCTTGCCTCTTTTCCAAGAATGGAATCCTTGTGCAGTACCATTCTTCAAATCAAAATCATCATCACTACCATCACTAATATTGACGCCCATCTCCAAATCAAATTTCTCAACAGGGTCAATTTTGGGAGCCTTGTACAATTTCAACAAGAGCGAATTCATAACCACACTTAGCGAGCTAATCATCATGGCAACACTTGCAGCCACGGGCGGTAACATCAAGTTCAAAGGTAGGAAACATCCCATTGCAAATGGCAACATAAAGATGTTGTAAATGACTGCCCACACAAAGTTCATTTTGATTCTTTGGAATGTTGTTGTTGATATTTTCAAGGCATTGATGACGCCATACAAGTCTGTTTGTTGACGTCTTTGACCACCAATTAAGACAATATCGGCACTTTCAATGGCTATATCTGTTCCCGAACTTATAGCCATTCCAATATCGGCCTTGGCTAATGCTGGTGCATCATTGATTCCGTCGCCAATAAATGCGATACTGGCACCGGGACCAAATTTTGTCTTTAAATCGGTGATTACTTTATCCTTGTGTATAGGGGATACTTCGTAGTAAATGTTGTGTTCTGAAATGCCAACTTCTCTCCCGATTTTTATAGCGGCTCCTTTATTGTCACCGGTTACCATACCAACGATGTAACCTTCAGTTTGCTTCAAGTAGTTTATAACCTCACGCGAACCTTCCTTTAAGGAATCAGATAACTCTATGAATCCGGAATAGACACCGTTTATGACAACGTAAGTTACCGTATTTATTGGGCTAATGTCTTCCTTGTCAATTTGTTCTAATAATTGGGGGAATTTTTCCTTTACAAGGTTATAATTGCCAACATGAACGGTGTACTCAACAGAAGCTAAAGTTACATTTGCTTCAATACCGGCACCAAGCAAAATATTGACATCCCTGATCAATGTGTCAAATGAATCTTCTTCAAAACTTAAACCACAATAAGATCTAGCCAGTTTTGTCAAGGCCTTTCCCACTGGGTGTTCAGAGTTGCACTCTACTGAACCAATTAATTTCCACCAACAAGATGTTGAAAGCTTAGACAAATGTTGATCAAGTACAGGTTTTGATCTCACCATTGACATCTCTCCAGTGGTTAATGTACCAGTCTTGTCAAACAATATGATATTTATCGAAGTTGTTTTTTCCAAGACATCAGCCCCTTTAATCAAGACTCCATTCAAGGCTCCAACACCAGTACCCACCATCACCGCAGTTGGTGCAGCCAACCCCAAAGCACAGGGACAAGCAACAACGATGACTGAAATTGCCAACTGTAAACATACAAAAAATTTCCCATTTTCATTTTGACGGAAAATCATTGGCAAGCCGTCAATGTGCATTGTAAGGCAAATCACTGCCCACACGGCAAAGGTGACTAATGCCAATATGATAACTGACGGGACAAATCTAGCAGCAACGTAATCAGAAAATCTTTGTACTGGTGCTTTATTTACTTGGGACTCCTTAACCAAGTTGATAATTTGTTGCAATTGCGATCTCCTACCAGTCTTGGTAACTTTTATATGGATCAAATGAGGTCCATTGATTGATCCACCAATTACAGAATCTCCATGTTTCTTGTGAATAGGTAGTGGTTCACCAGTGATTAAACTCTCATCTATTTCGGACTCGCCAAACACAATGACTCCATCAGCAGGAACTTTGCCACCAGGCAATACAATGGCAATATCATTTGGCTGAACTAAATCAATACTGATGGTTCTGGTTTGATAATCTTGTTGAAGTTTATCCTCTTTTGCACCACTTTCTTTCAAGTATGGGGTCGAGTTACTGATGATTGTACAAGTGGAAGGAGTCAATGACAACAAACTTGATAATGCTGAAGAAGTGGCACCTTTGGCTTTATTTTCCAATAGCTTACCAAATGATACAAATGTAATTAACATAACAAGTGTATCAAACAAGACTTTTGGTGGTTTCTCAGTATTACCCTGCCATACACTAACCACAATTGAAACAATTGAGAAAATATATGTAACCATGGTTGAAATGGACACCAAAACGTCCATTGATGCGCCTTTGAAATTGTTTCTAACAAATGATGAGAATTTGCGCAAGAATTTTGCACCTAATCGAAATTGGACATATGTGGCGAGTACAGTTTCGATTAATGACACCAAATAGAAACCAGGGAATAACATTGTATTTTTCCATAGGCTTGTCCCCTCAGTGTGGACGAGAACCATTATGGGGACGCCAAATATTAGACTTTGAATAACTATATTGGACCAGTACTTGATATCTTTAATTTTAGATAACATTTTGAGTTGGGTTGCTGAAGATTGATCTAATGAGTTGACAACAATAAATGTGACATCGTTTTCCAAAGCATCAAGACCATCAACAATGTCTCGTATTCCGATGATTGTTGGATTGTATGATACGATCAATTCATTACCTACACCAACAGCCATTTCTTCAATTGATGTCCTTGGCAGCGTTGACAATTCTTCAGCGACTTCATCATCTTGATCATGCCAGGAAATTTCAAACGATGTAATTCCAAGGGTGCTCTGTAGATGTGCTTCGAGATTGTATTTGAAACCAGTCAAATCCATATCAGGATGTAATCCCATGATTTTCAAACAAGTTTCTTCATTTTCATCCACTAGTTCCTCATTCTTTTGTTGTTGTCCACCAATGCTATCTCCAGACACATCAGTTGTCCGTACATATGTCACATCAAACCCACAATCTTCTATTGCTTCTTTCAATTGATCTGACGAAACGGCAGAGTCATGCTTAACCAATGCCTCCTCAGTGATTAACGAGACAGATACAAATGACACTCCATTGATCTTTTCCAATGCGTCAGTTATACTAGCTGAGCACGCACCACATGTCATCCCTACTATCCCAAGTGTGGTTTGCCGCAGATCCGATTTTGTGGCTGGACTGGGCTTTAAGGCCGATTTCTTTTGTAGTTGAGCATCAAACCCACAATCCTCAATGACCGTGACTATATTGCGTGGATCATAGTTTGATGAATGTGTTATCAATCCGTCTTCAGTGACTAATGAAATGGAAGCCTTTTCTATACCATCCTGGTTTTCCAATGCTTCTGTTATGCTGGCTGAACATGCTCCACAAGTCATACCTTGTATAGATACAAGAGAATGTACTGTGGCTGTTGTTGTTGCTGCTGCTGCTGCTGCTGCTGCTGATGATGATGATGATGCCATAGTGTAATTGTATCAGTGGTAATGACTATTGGGTTTGAGATGAATGGTTTTTAGACAGGATCTATTTTTAAACCGAGATATCCCGAAAAAAATGATTTGATTGTAGTATAGTGATGTATGAGCTGAGCTGTGATTGGAATAAATTGACGATAAGTCCAGAGATGCCAGTAACTTTACTTCTGAATGCTGACTTCTTCCAAGTAGTTAAAGGAAGAAAGGTCTTTTTTTATTTAAATGTAGGTTGATTTTGTTCGGATTTATAAAAGATGATGATTATTGAAGCTAATTTTTAAATTTTTATCAAATGCAGAAGAAGAACAATAGAAAAAAAAGCTAATTAATTTGTACTACTGTATTCTATTTTGACAGGATGATGATGCAGAATCACGAGACAGAGAAATGCAAAGGATAAAACTACACATTCATCTCACTTTACAATTATAACACTTACTTTTCCACTCTACCGTATGTTGTTTTCAACAAACTTTAAGAAGAGTGTGATACAACATGACATGCCATTTCTCATCATCAAGTAACAGTGGGATTGAGTTACACAAACCTTCTTTGTTTTGAGCCCAAGTACACTACCTTTAATTTAATCTTTTCCATCAGTTTAAGCAGTTTAACAAGTCACAAAAACAAATAGGCAAAGGTTCCATAAGTTTGATTGGTTGAATAAAGAACCACTTTATTGTTCAACGTATAGTAAGAAATAAACACATTTTTAACCACTAAGCCGATCGTAATCATTACACAAACTATCCCCAACCAGCCAATACAAACACACCAAATTTATGAGTTAAGTTGTAAGCAATCAACCACCCCAGCCAGTAACATACCTAGATAACGTATGGAACACCTAAGCCAAAGAAAAGTATTTGAATCAATCTAGCTTGTTGTTGATCTTAATTTGACATCAGGGACTAAAGTAACAAGCCTTGGCATTTTACTCACCTCAATATGGACAGAGAATGAGTCAAGTTTCGCGACATACAAGAAGCCAACTTTGTCAATATCACGTGATTCTTTGAAGCTTACTTTTCAAAGTTTACCTCCGTAGGACTCAACGTTTCTTTTTCTACAATTCATAAAATAGATTGTATGTGCTAGCACGTGAAGCGTTATCAGGTCCATTATTTGGATAGCCGCTCATCGCAAGCGGGGCGATATATATAATAAAACCATTACAAAGACTAAGGCTTATGCGCCTAGACCAAAGGTTGCATGAAATTGCACGACCAGATAATGAAGTGGGGTAGAAGCCTCCAAAATACAGAGAATATAAAAGACGACGACGATAATCATCTCAAAACATATGCATGTTTCTGATATTGATCAAGGATAGTTCTCAACCATTTTCTCCCTTCCTTTCGAGAATTAATCACCACCGGCCGAAACTAATCTATTCCTCATAGAATGGTTAAACGAGTACTTGCTGCATTACAAGTGGCACCGGAAAAAACCACTAAAGAAACTCTTGACAAGATCTTGAGTTATGAACAGGAATTACTTGACGCCAATGTCGATTTAGTCGTTATCCCTGAAGCCACATTGGGTGGGTACCCCAAAGGTTCAACATTTGGTTGTTATTTGGGTTACCGATTACCAATTGGACGTGAGCAATTTTTGCAATATCATCAACAAGCAATAACCATTCCAGGACCAGAAACGCAAATTTTGGAATCCTTTGCCACAAAATTGAATGCCACCATAGCCATTGGTGTAATTGAAAAAGGTAATGGGTCAACATTGTATTGCTCTATAGTTTACATTGATCCCAAACGTGGCTATGTTGGCAAACATCGCAAATTGATGCCAACAGGTTCAGAACGATTGGTTTGGGGACAAGGTGATGGATCAACCATCCCCGTGATTGAGAGCTCAGTAGGCAAGATTGGTGGTGCCATATGTTGGGAAAACTATATGCCATTATTACGGCAATGTTACTACTCAAAGGGAATTGACATTTGGGTGGCTCCTACAGTTGACATGAGAGATATTTGGCGGTGTTCAATGAGAACTATTGCTTATGAAGGTAGGAATTTCTTGGTTAGTGCTGTCCAGTTTATGCCCGCCGTTGCCAATGAAGAAGATACTCCTGTTGGTTGGCCCAAGGGTGAAAACTTGAGTAATGGAGGTAGTATTATTGTTAGTCCCATGGGTGAAATTATTGCTGGTCCGTTGGTTGGTAAAGAAGGGTTAATCACTGCGGAAGTTGACACTGATGATGTTATTAGAGCTAGACTTGATTTTGATGCCGCTGGTCATTATGCTCGAAACGATGTTTTCAAGTTGACTGTTGATGAAACACCAAGGGATGTTCGGTTTGTTAATGATAAAAGTTGATACAAAGTTGATACAAACTGGATTAGGCTGACTGCTTTTTTGACAGTTTTGTATATGAAAAGACGAACCTTAAAAATTTATATATTTTGTCTTGCCTATACTTTTATTAGTCCACAATCTCTTCCTTGATGGTAGACCCGCCAAATTTACCCTTTTCCCTCTTTTTCCTGCTCTTGGCTAGCCTTTGACTGGTAGTCATGCCATGGTACTTGTGTGACAAGTGCTTATATGCTTGTTTAGTGTCCAACAATTTCCCTTCATCATCCTTGTAATTTAGTTCCACTTTAGGATTATATGTAACATACTTGTCATTACCATCGGCACCTTGTGTAGTAGTAGCAGTAGTAGTCGTAAAGCTGCCCTTAGCTTTATTCAAATTCGTCTTTTGCATCAGCTTGATACTTCCATTCCCTTGATTGAACCTTCTTTTGTTGGCTGCTGCTTCAGCCACGATTCCCTTCCCAACTAACCTCTTATCCAACTCAGTTTCAAAAAATTTTTCTCGATCTACTTTGGATAACTTCATATACTCCATGTTTTGAGTTAATTCTTGTCGAAGTATCCTTTCCTCAATGTCAATTTTCAATTTCAAGAGCTCTGTTTCTTTGGAAATTTCTTCACGGGTAGAAGTTGACGACCTGTCAGTTTGTTGGAGCGAGTTGCTCTCATTGGATCTTGATCTAAGAAATTTTAATGTATCAGCTAACCCTGTGTTAAATTTGGGATGGTTGTCTTCATTGGTATCTCTTGGCACCTGAGGTTTTACTACTGCATCATCGTTGGTTGTATCTCCTAATGACTCCTCCTTCTTTTCCAGTTCTAAAGAACCATTTCTATTGTCCACAATAGTGGCCGTGTCATGGCTATTGAGTCGTCCATTCACTTCTCTTTTAGTTGAATCGAAAATGTCATCATCCAGAACCTCCAGTCCTCTATCCAAAATGTTTTTTTCCAAATTACTCAAAAACCCAACAGTATCAAGATCCTCTACATTTTCAAACGTTTCTGCCAGAAACTGACGTCTCATTGACTCTTCTTCAAGTTTCCTCTCCATAGCCATTTTTTTGTTTCGAGCGATTTCCAAAGCTATGTCTTCGGGTGTCATTTTTGGTTTTGCTGAGCGCTGTTTCATTCTCTGGGAAGTAGAGATATAATTATCGTGCAAGTTGTCATAATCATCTTCATCAAGATTTGGCAACTGCTCGAAATCGTCAGGTTTGACCCTTGTTGTAGAGACTGTATTTGCCGCACTTTCAAGGGGTTTCCTTTTCTTTAGTTTTTTCATCTTAATTTGTGGTGTTGAGATTATCTTGTCAGTAGGTTCATCTTCCCAGTTATCGAATAAGTTGTTAAACTTTGTTGTATTAGGGGGTGCTGATTCAGCTTTGTTAGATGTAGACTCAGATTGTCTTAAGTCGATGCTGGAGTTGTTAATTACAACTGGCTTTTTCATCATACCATTCTCCAACTCATCTTGCCCAGGGTCTTCATCATCGCGGTTTCGCTTATAATGACGTCCATTGAATTTTATCATTTCTGCCTCTTTTCTTTCGTCCAAATTCTTCCGTACCTTTGCATTAGCAGATAGCGCTTCGTTAATAAGAACATCATCAGCATCATCGTCTTCTAATATATCCGTATCTTGTAATGTCAAAATGTCATTATTTCGCAATGTTTGCAATTCTTTTGCACTATGTCCAATATGAGCATTTACTGAATTAGAATGTTTCTTGGCCGGTGCCGTTTCAATTTTTTGCTTCTTGGCGGATTGCGTGTTTCCAACGTTGAGTAGCCAGTCATCAGTGTCTATCTCATCATCGTTATCGTCGTCATCCCCTTGAGTTGTTCCCAACAATTTACGTTTTTCAGAAGCAACCTTCGCTTTTGCAAGTTTCTGGGATAGTAGTTCGTCGTTAGTTACCTTGTCTGGTATAGACTCGACTGCCTTTGATGCTGTATTTGGTGCAGCCTTCGCGGGAATCGGATTCAATCCCAATGAAAGTCGAATTTTATTGGTTTCCTCAAGTGTTATTTCGATAACATTATTGTGAGATTTGGGTTGCTCTTTAATAGGTTGTAGTCCAAGCTTTGCTCGTATCTTGTTTGTCTCTTCGAGACTTAGTGATATCTCCTGTGGCATTGTGATAGTGTCGTTGGCGTATCTGCTGGGCTGAAGCGTGGGAGATGCGGATTGCTTGAATCACAAAAATCATTTTTCATTTGTGTATTTGTTTACCTTTTTCTCTCGAATTGATCAAGATCAAGCAGCACAAGAAGAAGAAGAAGTCACACCTTTACCTGCATGTTCGATATACTTCTTTACAATGATGGGTGAAACACGTCAAAGCAAAAACAACTCGATATCAACTGCAATGAACTCATTACAATCACCACTGCCTCATGATTTTCAGCTCAAAATTAAGCGTATTATAGGCACTTCAGCAGCAGACAAACAACAAATATCAATACAGGACGATCTAGTGGCGTACACGGCAAGTGGTGGTGTTGTGGTTTGCAAGATTGATAAAGAATCGAATACAGTTACAAATCAGAGATTTTTTTGTGCCAATGCAAATGAGTCAAGGTTGCAACAACTGCTGCTGCAATTGGGTTCGTCAACAGCTAATGCCTACTTAAACATGATCAGGCTTGACAATACACAAGAGGAAGTCATGCGAGACGAATTTGGGTACCCAATTGCCAATCAACCTATTCAAATATACGGGAACTCCTTTTCGCCAAATGAAATTGATGACTATAACAACACTGCTAGCCCCAGTGTCCAAGTCAATAACCAAGCTTCACCATCAAAGTTAAAGGACAAGGTAAGATTTATCAAATGCATAGCAATTTCCCCAAATAAACGTCTATTGGCAATTGGCGAATCAGGCTATCAGCCACGAATACTAATCTTTTCACTCGCTTCAAGTTCACAACAAAGTCCCATCATGGCAATTTATGAACACACATTTGGCATTAACAACTTGGTTTTTTCTCCAGACTCAAAGAATCTTTGCTCTTTAGGAGTTGTAAACGATGGGTGTATAAATGTGTGGAAATTGGGGTCAAACAACGTTCAATTACAGGCTAGTAATCGATGTTCAAATATAATATATAAAGTCATATGGCATGGCAATGTTGTTGTCACTATTGGGTTACGATTTATCAAGTTGTGGAAATTTGAAAATGGAAGTGCAAATAAACCTGTCATTTTGAAGGGAAGGAATGCTCTTTTGGGTGATTTTATGAATTCAAATTTTATCGATATGGCTTTGATTAACGATGAAGAGGTTGTCCTAATTGCCAATGGCAATCAATTGTTGTTGTTAAAGTTAAATATTGATTCACCAAAGTTAGTTGCATTGAAAAGCCCCGACTATAGATTCAATGCAATAACTGCTGATTTGAAAAACGAGTTAATCTGGCTAGGTGCAGATGAAACAAATTTGAAAAGTCTTGAAATTGCAAATCTAACCCCAGATGAGGTGAGTGAAGTGAAACCAATGTCGTCTCCCTCTTCAATAGGATCCTTAAAGCAACAATTATCAGGTCCATTTACAATAGAGCCAAGCGCAATACCTGGCAACGCATTAGTTCGACTATCTAACTTTTCAGAAAAGCATCTACTATATCTAACAACAAATGAAGAAATCAGATTTTGTAACAAAGTGTCCCGAGAGAGTCAAACGTTAGCAACATCGATTATACAGCAGATTAGTGGAGTCAAACAGAGCTATGACAATGAGTATCTCATTTTTTCCCAAACTGGTATAGTAGAGCAATTTCACCCAAGAATTTGCCAAATGGTCCCAATTTTCCAGTTCACACCACCAGGGACTGAAGCTGTTGCCGATTGTTTAACCGCAATAGAGAAAGTGGGCAATATCTTTATTTTGGGTTACAAATTTGGATCATTATACATTGTTCAACAAGATACTGGCTCAAAAAAAGAGGTTCTTTTCACAGTAAAGGCTCATTCATCAACGATAAATGACATTGTATACTTTAAGCATGAAAGCTACGACATTGTATGCAGCATATCAAGAGATCGAATGATTCAAGTTTTTACTAAATTGGAATCAAGATGGGATTTGCTACAAACTATACCTTTACACAATGGGAATTTGCTAAAGACGATATATCATAATGGATTCTTGTATGTGTGCTCCACCGATAGAACCATTTCAATACATTCATTAACAACCACACCTGACTTAATGATGACAAAGGTGAAATCAATCATTTTAAAATCAACACCGATAGCAATGTCAATTTTCGATGAAGAATTAGTGGTGTCGACAATTGATAAACAATTGCATATATTTGATTCAGCTGCCAATTGTGATATTAAACGATCAATGAAATTAATTAATGAGAAACTAAATGAAAGTTTACAAGTAGAAATGATGGAGAAGTTTCATAATTTGTTGATCGTTTGGTCTTCTGACAAGTCAATAAGAGGATTTGATTATGTTAGTGGTGAGCCGGTTGGCGTGAGTTGGGGCCACCTGGACTCACTACTTGGGTTTTTCTTGGTGAAAATGGACGTTGCAGAAGATAATATTGAGATGGAAGAAGATGAAACTGACCTTGTGACGATTGGCAATGATGGATGTTTATTTTCATGGCGTATAACTGAGTCAACAGCTTCGAAACCGGTTGCAGTTGAGGACAATGGGAACATGTTTGATGACGTGATTACGCAACTGCCATCACCAACGTATGCAAAAGTTGCCAGAAAGATACTACCGACAGTGCCAAAATCAGCAAATAAAACTTCTTGTTCTACTTTGTCATATTTTGCTTCATCGCCACCAAACAAGGAGAAACTCATTGATAGATTGGAACAAGCAGCAAATGGACAGAAACCAAAAGTGCAATTACCAATATCCTCGTCATCATTGTCTCCAACTGCTCAATCACCAACTCCAAAATTGACTGCTGCCACTTTAAAGAGAATTGAGTCTCGTAACGGAAGGAGTGGCTCTAGTCCTTGTGCATCACCAAAATCCACATTGTCTCCGGCACGTTCAAAATCATTGTCCCCAGTTAGACCACTGGCAAATTCTCGTTCATCATCGCCAACACGGACATGCACATCGACAAAAAGCCAAGTGGTTAATAATGGTGGATTATCCAGATTGAATCAGCCATTGACTACTTTACCAAATTCACCACCAAAACGGCCATTGTCACCTAGAGCCACCCTGGAACCATTTGTTCGTAATATGCCAAATTTACCAGCATCGAATCAATCTGGGTCTACAATGTCTGAGCTGAAAAGGGATAATGGTTTTCTGCACGAAGCAGTATCAGCTGTGACACCTTCTTCGTTGATGGATAAATGTATGAATCAATTCAATGAGTTAATCGACCGAGTTGGAGAGTTGAGTAAACAAGAGAAGGTTACATTACTAAATAAAGTCAATGAAGTGAGGTGTAAATTGGATGACAAAGCTGTTGTATACAATCAAGATGATCTTTTGAACAGGTATAGTGATAAATTGGTTGAATTGGTGGAAGCTAAACTTTCTGGATCGTCAATCAGTGGTGTGAGCGAGTGAGTGAAACAAAATGAAACCAGTAAGTGTGTAATAATCAAATTGCCTGGATGCGAAATGTCAATACTGTTGTATGAGTATGTGTATGTATATACAAGAATGAATGAATGAATGAATGAATGTGATTTATGCAGTTATGATAAATTTGCGACTCGTGGTGGTGCCAAAAAAAGAATCAACGTGGCTTGATGGTAGCTGATTCGATAGGATTATCGCCCTTAGACTCGTCAGCTTGTTTCCAAGGATCATTGGTTTCAGTCACTTGTGGCTCTTCTGTTCCTTCAGTGATCCTAGGTGCATTATCCAATTCAGCTCTTTGTAATTCATGTTGCAACTTCACCTTATTCTCCTCTTCCAATCTCAATTTTTCCAATTGCCATTTTTCATCCGCTTGTCTTGCCAATATTTTCAATCGTTGTTGTCGTAATTGGTCCAGTACCAATTCATCTAAACTTGGCGCATCAAATCTTGTTCTTCTCAACCATTGAAGCCATTGTGGTGGTATGGTTTTGAAATAATCAACTTTGAAAATCTCTTCCTTGTATGGTTCTAATTTACGACGTAATCGAGTCATGTTGCCATCGAGTGTAAATTCCCAATAGGTGTTTCCGTATAGGTCGTATCCGATAAAGAATTTGCGCCGAAAGGGAATATCTCTTCTTGCTTGCCATTTGTGTAGTAGTCTCTTCCAAGCAGGATGTTTTTGTTTGATAATGTCCATTGCAGGAGATGTGTTGGTGGCTGTGCTGTGGCAACCAAGAGGGTTATGTGAAAAGTAGTTTGTGCTGGGGGGTGGGGATAAGATAAGCTTAGATCATGAACATTTTTATGCCTTTTTTTTTTTTTTATTTTTTTTTTTATTTTTTTTAGGTGATGATTGATGATGCGAATGGGCTCAAATGGCATCGATCATTGATTAAAATCTGAATTGGGAACTCCGTAACCAACCACCTAGATTAGACAAACGTTACATTGTAAACCAAAATGAGTCGAAAGAAAGCCAATTCAGTTACACAGTTGAACAATATATTGCCAATACCCATAGCATTAAACTCGGGAGAAGATTTGCAAACCCATAAACATAATCATCAAAGTCACATAACTGATGTACGAGTAGCAGGGCATCACTTGGTACAAGGCAATGCAAGAAATGGAGCCACAAACACGTCAAGTAGTTCAACCAATGGTCAATATATAGTATGGCAAATCAAAATCACCATAAATGATTTAGATTACTCATCCATTGTGCTATATAAACGATACCTGGAATTGTTACAATTTTATTATGATTTAGAACAGTATTATAAGGCACAGAATGATATAGTGATACCTAAACCACCACCCAAAGATAGTTTTAGTTTTGAACGACTAGTTATGAGTAATAATTGGTTGGAAGAGAGGAAAAAGGGGTTGCAATGGTTTTTAAGTAGTGTGTTATTAGATCCGGTATTGCAAAAAGGGCCAATCGTGAAACTGTTTGTATTGGACAATAATGGGTGAAACAAGGATGTGGGTTATATGTTATTAAGAATAGTATGTTGTAATATACGAGGCATATACAAATATATATATATATGTAAGTATGCATGAATTGATGGATTAGATAAAAGTGTAAGTGTAGTGTAAGTGTAGTGTATATAAAATGTATGTTGTTTTAATTTAGCCGAGGTCCAAATATCTTTTGACTGTTGACTGTTGACTGTTGACTGTTGACTGTTGTTTGTTTGTTTGTTGACTGCTTACTGTCGAGTGTGTGTGTAGTGAGTCTAGAACAAAACACAAAATAGAATCTGATGCTGCTTAGTTATTGGTTATGTAATGTATTACATAATACCCAATAGTGTGGATTACATAATACGTACCCCCAATAAGACCGAAAGAACGAAAAAAAAGAAAAAAGAAACATTTTTTAAAACCATTCGATTACGAATCCAATTTTTCGATCATCGGCTTTTCCAAATCAACCATACTATAAATACATTCAAACAAGTAGGCACCCATTTACAGCTTACTTCAATTTCCCATCATTTGGTTAACAATAAATATTGCTACAAGAGCTATTACTGCTACAAGAGCTATTACTACTACAAGACTTACTTTTAACTCATATTTCAAAAGAATGGTACACCACAAAGTTACAATTATTGGATCAGGTCCAGCTGCTCATACTGCTGCCATTTATTTAGCTAGAGCTGAAATTAAACCAACCTTATACGAAGGGTTCTTAGCTAATGGAGTTGCTGCTGGTGGTCAATTAACCACCACTACTGATATCGAGAATTTTCCTGGTTTCCCTGAAGGAATCAATGGTACTGAATTGATGGAAAGAATGAAGAAACAATCTGAAAGATTTGGTACTGAGATCATTACTGAAACTATTTCCAAATGTGACTTATCACAAAGACCTTTTAAATTATGGACTGAATTTAATGAAGATGGTGAACCAATCACTACTGATGCTGTAATCATTGCCACTGGTGCTAGTGCCAAGAGAATGCATTTACCTGGTGAAGAAACTTATTGGCAACAAGGTATTTCTGCTTGTGCAGTTTGCGATGGTGCTGTGCCCATTTTCAGAAACAAGCCATTGGCTGTTGTTGGTGGTGGTGATTCTGCTTGTGAAGAAGCATTGTTTTTGACAAAATATGCTTCCAAAGTATACTTGTTGGTGAGAAGAGATGTACTTAGAGCATCATCTATTATGCAAAAGAGAGCCATGAATAATGACAAATTGGAAATTTTGTGGAATACTGAAGCTAAAGAAGCAAAGGGAGACGGTAAAGTATTGACTTCTTTGGGAATCTACAACAACAAGACCAACACCACATCTGATTTACAAGTTAATGGATTGTTTTACGCCATTGGTCACATTCCAGCCACCAAGATTTTCGAATCTCAATTGAAGATGGATGATAGTGGATATATCTTGACAAAGCCTGGTACTGCTGAAACTTCAATCGAAGGTGTTTTCGCTGCTGGTGATGTTCAAGATAAGATTTATAGACAAGCAATCACCTCGGCTGGTACTGGATGTATGGCAGCTTTGGAATGTGAAAAATTTATTGTTGAACAAGAAGATTAGTTAGGAGAGATGCAAACATACGTTGTTTTCAAGTTGTTGACGTGTTTATGTTTTATAGACAAGATATATTGAATATATACAGTAATAAGAATGAGTTTCCCTCTGTTTTAGCCCTTCTAAAATTGACCAGCAAATACGATTTTATATGGATTATGACATGTTCTTTCAACTTCACTAATTTCTTCATCAATGGGAAAGTTGTAAAATGGAGAATATTCCTCAAGAATGGTTGCCAAATAATCATCTCTTTGTGGTGGTGCTGGGTGACAATGTTTATTATCATTTACAATCGCAACATTGTCAAATTGGTCATCACATTCCATTGTCGATGTAGAAGCGGTGCTGATTTCATTCACGCCATATTCTTGATATGCAAATGCTTCTACATCATACTCATAAAGTAAATTGTTTAATCCAGTGTTTGAATCAAAAACTTGGTTGGTGTCGATTATGCAACCATTACATTCTTTTTTGATAGTCGCAATTGGCTTATCTATAGTTCCATTGTGGGGTTTCACTTGAGATACAACTGCACGTTTCTGTATGTCATCAACTGTAATAGAATCCTTCGGTTGTGAAACTTGTTCTTTAATTAGTGGTTTGGTGTTTTCAAATGGGATATATTGATTCAAATCAATGTCATTTGTACTGTCATTGCAATTCCTATCCTGTTTGGCCTTTGAAGTAACTAAAATATTCAAATCTAAACCCGAAGCAGAAGCATTGTCGCCATTATCGACATCATCTTCACTATTATCGTATTTCAATAAAGTAGAATCAAGTCCAGTAGTATCAACTAAAACCGACGACACATTCGACATAAGTCCATTGTTTGTGTTATTCGACACCCCAGATTGGTCCATGTATGGCTCTAATTTAGCTACTATTGATTTCATGGTATGGTACAATGTAGGAATATCGTCTGGTGCAACAAGTAAAGAAATTCGATCAATTGGTGCAACTATGGGGGGCTGTTGTTGTTGTTGTTTCTGTTTCCCTTTTGATGCTTTACACTTTTTCTTCTTAAGCATGGTTACTTCCTTGGTATGGTGTCTATGCTTATGATTGCTGAGGAGAGGTGGTGGGTATTGTTATGGATGGATAGAAGTTCTTGTAATTGTGCAAAGGCTGGGTTTTTTTGCTGCAAAATTTCAGCGCTAGCTTTTGTGCAGCTTGTGGGTAGATAGCTTATTTTTTGCTATGCTATGCTATGCTTTTGACAAACCTGTCATCACTTACAACCTCTTACCAACTGGTACTTGGTAAGGGGGGGGAGTGTGATGCTTACTCTCTTCGAGATCCATACTTTGAAAGCAGCTTGAATAGAATAAGTAGAGTGATAATCATGCAAGTGGACGTGTCATACCCTTTCAAAGCCATCAAGCTCTTAATTTTGAAACAAAAGTAGTTTTATCAACATGGTTCCATTTGCAGTAGTGACGTCTCAATACATCTAAGATCATTGCTATCGCCAAAGGACTTCATTTGTTCCTCATTCAATATATTGCTTGAGTCAAGGTCGTGTATATTTTACCAAAACGAGGATCAAGTTTTGATTCACAAAGCATTTAGAAGCATTCAACCAACACCTTTTGCCTTATCAACAAGCTCCTCCAAACACCATATAGTTTTCCAGTAGACAACTCCCAACATGTCATTCAATAGTCCATTTGATAACGATATCGAGAGAGTAGCAACAAACCATTCGCACAAGTACAAAGACTATCCAGAATTTGAAGCACTTTCAACAAGTATCGATAATCAATTACATTATATAAACCATACACAACTATCATCTATCAAACAACAACTAGCACAATTTGAAAAAGATCCCCTCGATACATCAATAGCTGAGACATTGAGTTCTAATTTCAAATCAACCACTGAATCGTATCGTAAATTGAATGACTTCGTTAAACGATTAAACAATACGATAAAATCTGTTGAAGATGATCATGAAGATGTTGAAATTATCAATTATTTAAAACAAAAGGAAAGTATTCAAATTAAATTGATTAGAGACAGTCTTGGGAATTTCAAAAATTATCAACGTCGGTTTGAGTCTAAGCAATCAAGCCAATTGCCACCACCGGGTGGAGCAAAAGAGGGCAATACCGGGGATGAAGAGCAACAACAACTGCAACTGCAACTGCAACTGCAACTGCAACAACAACAGATCCAAATAACTTATGAACCAGTCAATGCCGAAGAATTAGAACAACAAACACTCCTAATCCAAGAACGAGAACGAGAGATTCATCAAATTCAACAAGATACACAAGAAATCAACAACATCTTTTCCAATTTATCATCTATAATTAATGAACAACAATTTCAAGTGGATAGTATTGAAAACAATATATTCACTTACAGCTCCAATGCAAGACAAGCTTCGAATGAATTAAGAAGTGCTCATCGATATCAAAAAAGATCAAGTGGTACTTTGTTTTGTTGTTTAATGATTCTAATGGGGGTTTTGGGGTTTATAATCTTGATTGGGTTGATATTTTAGTTTAATGTTTTGATGTATCAACAATACATTGTGGGGGTCTTGTAATTCATTCGGTTCGCCATATGTTTACAAACCCATCATCTCCAGCAGATATTATTGCTTCTTCTTTGTTGTCTATTTTTGCCCAAATGACACAATTGATTTCATAAACACCATGAGCTGATTGTTGAATACTATCGATTTCCCACTCTCCTCTTGTTGTCTCTTTATATACCACAATCTTTCCGTCGCATCCAGCGGTAACTATCTTCCCCGTTATCGATGACCAAGCAACAGAATAAATAGGTAAAGAATGCGTCGTGGGTAAAATGCATTCTTGTTCCCAAACCATTTCTGAAGTGTGTTTAATTGATGACGGCAAAGCTGAGCCATGTCCATTCGATTGAGAACTGCTACTATCTTCTTGACAATACCATATCCTCACTGTTAAATCATCACTTACTGATACCAATCTAATCCTGTCCTTTGTAGCATTGGGACTCTTTGGACTTTCAAACTTGGAACACCATACTGTCCCCTCATGTGAATCCAAAATACCAACACATGACCAATCATCATCATCGAAATCTTGTTTATATATACGTATCGTGTCATCATACGATGAACTAGCCAACAAATTCAGTGTTGGATGCCATGTAACATTCTTCACATCTTGCAGATGATCATTCAATACCGAAACGCACTCAAATTCCTCCAATGTCTCTGGATCAGTTTCCCATATCCAAACTGTCTTATCTCTAGAGCATGAAGCAAGATACCGACCACTAAAATTCCAATCTACTGCTTTGATTTCATTTTCATGACCTTCAATAATTGCCATCAAATTCCATTCATTGGATGCACTTGTCAAAATTTCAGCTTGATTATGCATAATTTCTTCCACTTCATAATTTTCATCTGGCTCATCGATGCCCCATATCGATATGGTCGAGTCGAATGACCCACTAGCCAACGCGGGCAAATCCAATATATTCAGATTGTAGTCGACGCCACCAATTGGTGGTTTAAAAGAAACTGATCGTACTGATCGCCTATGTGTATCTTCTAGATTGGCAATTTGGGGGAAACTTGATACAGATGATAGTTTGTATACTTTGGTTGATTTATCGGTCGATGCAGTGGCCAAAAGTGGTAGTGTTGGGTGGGCAGACACGCTCCACACTTTATCGGAATGAGCTTGTATCGACTGAATGAGTTGAAGCATTGCTTGTGATGTAAGAGGTTTTGTTGGTTGATTTTGCAATCAAATGAAAAGAATGCTGAAAATTTGATGCATCGATTTTTTTTCTTTTCCAGATTCATTCAACCTACTACTGGTACCCAAATGTTGGCAAACCGTTCAGTGCAAGGCTTACTCCTACGAAGATGTCTATATCGAATTCCCTCGAGATTCAACTCATCCAAAGCAAAGGATGAGAAAAATCACGATGACAAATCATCGGAGATCTCCAAACGAGAGAAGGACCTCCACGATGTTCAACAGTTTAAGATCAAACGAACCACTTCAAAGTCTGCACCAGCTCCTATGGAGTTCAATGGCGTTGAACAGCTAATGAAGAAGAATAATAAACCGTATATTCCAAAGTATAAACACCAGAGAGTCACTTTTGAATACCCTGATCTTCCCAACAAAGATCAATACAATACACTCAACAATAAACCCAAGAGAATATCTCGATGGACAAGATATATACCCAAGATATTGACAGTGATTGGTGTTATTTGGGCTGGGTATACTATCAAAGTATGGTATTTGGATGATCCTGAGGAAGGACAAGATAGCAACGAGTTACTAGATCCCAATGAATTCCACAAGTTTATCGTTACTCACAAGGAACAAATTGATGATGAACATTTCATTATTGAACTCAAATCAAAGTACGATAGATGGGAGTACAGTTTTGCTACTAACCCCGACAAGAAATCCTTGTGGAATGGCGATCATATTTGGTCCGTTGAAGTGAAGCAACCGGATATCAATGTCGTTAGATCATACACTCCATTGCCCATGTATTACATGAAATCTGAATATACTCGATCAGGTGAAAAAACTCCGCTTTTGAAAATCTTGAATCCGGAAGTTGATGATTTAGACAAGAATGGTACAATGTGTCTTTATGTCAAGAGATACAAACAAGGTGAAGTATCACGATATATTACTGATCGTGAAATTGGCGATGAGTTGGAATTGAGGGGTCCCACCATTGAATACAAGTTCCCCTATCATCCTTTAAAGAAAATCCATCAACGTCCTATATTCAAAGATCTACCTTCCAAAGTTGAGCCTGATAATATGATTGAATCAATAAAACGAGATCTGAAGTTACCCGATGTGGATAACATGGATTTTTATGCAGCTGGAACTGGTATTGCCCCAATTTTGCAAGTGCTTTTTTCCAAGAATCCGTACTTGGGATATGTCAATCTCCATTATTCGGCTCGAAAACCGGGTGAGATTGGTGTATTGCTGAGATTCTTATTTTTTTTAAATAAGTTAGATCGCATAAGTTTCCATTGTCATTATGATAGTGAGCCAAAAACAATCTTAACCGAGACGGACATCCCACAACCTGCCGAACCAAACTACTATTCGCCAAAGAAACTAGATGAGGTGACAGCCCAACTATCACCGCAAGAAGCATTAAATGTAAGAATGCAAGTGATGAAGGATGAAGAGGAGATGAAGCCGGAAAAAGTTAAAAAATTGATACAATCTGCTAGTGAGCGTGGTGAACGATACGGAACTGCTTTGGAGCAAGCAATGGTTACTGCCACTAAGCCTAAGAAATCAGCTGCATTGGCAATCGTTTGTGGTCCGGATGGATACGTTGAGTACGTTTCTGGCCCCAAGGATTTGGTACACAAGACACAAGGACCAGTTACTGGGTTACTTGGTGAAAAAAAATGGAATAATTCCAATGTATTTAAGCTATAGACTCGATAATGTACGAATGTCCTTACTCATCTTGAACCAATCCAAGTTTCTTACTAAAATGATACAATACCCGTTGCGAATCACGATACTGTGAACATAATTCAATAGCCTCCTTCAACAACAGCCGTTTATCCAAACCGCATATCTTACTTTCCCATTCCTTTACATCACCGCTATCTTGATCTTTATCAATTGGACCCAATAATTCATCACACACTTCATACAATTTAGCCTTGTACCCCAATTCGCAAATGCGTTGTACATACATTCGAAAATATTGATGGAAATCTTTATCTTCACCAAGTAGTTCACAACACAAGATTCGATTCTCCAAATGACTTATTGAAATTGTATTTTCCAAACTTTCAAATCCTTCCTTCATAATCATATTCTTGGAAATCTTATTGTACAATTTACTTCTTCCTGTGCGCGATTTTCTAATAATTTCTTCATTGGTCTTTTGTTCTAATAGTTGGATAATTGATTCTTCTTCATCAAACATGGTTAGCGATTGTGGGGTTTTGCTCTTGCCGTTATCAACACTATCCCAATAATGAGACCCGAACGCCCACCATGATTCGGTAATGGTTTGCCATATCCCTAGATTTTTATTATACAAGTATCCTGATCCATTCGAGCATGTAACCAAGGGAATTCCCCTGGATGTAATAGCGCATAATGTCACAAAATCCGATTTTGTCAACCCGGATTCTTGAAGTTTTGAACCAAGTTCTAAAAGCGAAGCAATTGATGTCTTTAGTTCAATCTTTTTGAGTTGCAAATCCCAAACGTACATCTCCCCAATACAAGTCACCGCCATTAGATATTTGCCATGACTTTCCAAAAATGAAACCGGCGCACCCAATACAAGTGGAGGTAACAATATTTTCCCTGATATATGCAGATACGTCAACACTTCACCATCAGCGGTGGCCACAGCCCAAAAATTTGCTCCTTCTGTAGCTAATTGAATAAATTTGGGAACAAAATCGCACCAGATTTCCTTATCTCTTTTGAAATAAGTAACCCGAGATGGCTTAGTTTCATTACCGGATCCATTCTTAATATCCAATGTGAAATATTCACTGCCAGGTTTCTTACTCTGCAAATGGAAACCGAATCGTATTTTAGGAGTGGGTAAACGAACTTTGGCAAAAGATACATTTGGATTTAAAATAACTGAACCAATGAACTTTACTGGCTCCATTTCTCGCTTCGGTTTCTTTGTCAAAGCAACATTATTGCCATTTGATGAATGTTGTTCTTCACTACGTGCTCGTTTCGATCGATTGAATTCTTCCGAAACGGAATACGAAGGAGGATCAAATTCCATGACAGTTTTCACTCCACCATTGGAAGAAGGCTGTGGTATAGTAGTAGTAGACGTAGCTTTGGAACCGTTGGAGGAGGCTGTACCATTACTTGAAATTAGCATTGGTTGAATTCTTCTCTTTCCATCCTTTGTGGAGATTTTTTGTTTACTAAGGTCGGGCTGGGGCGGCGCTGGCGCTGATTCTGGTGCTGGTGCTGCCTCTGCTGTTGTTGCCTCTGCTGTTGTTGCCTCTGCTGTTGTTGCCTCTGTTGTTGTTGGTACCGCAATTTGTGGTGGTAACTCCTGTAATTCACCCGTGGCCAAAGCTTTCGTGGACGCCATATCGGTTATTAATTTCTGCGTAGAAGCTGGTGCTTCCTTTTCAGTGATAGGCACATCCTTGATCGTAGCCACTCCAGTGGGCGGCGTCGGGGAGATTACTTCAGGTGTAATTTGACCCTTTGCAGTGACGACTTCCTGCGTTTCCGTAACCGAAGGTGGTTTAAGTTCAATGGCCTTCTCTACCTTCTTGTTGTCGCGTTTTTCAACCTCTTTTTGAGAAGTTGCGACAATTGCAGTTGCCTGATCGATAAACTCAATTGGGGGTAGGGTTTTTCGATTAGCTGACACTTGCTCATGCTCGTATCTATGATTCATTGGTTTCATCAGCTTAACTGTAATTGCTTTCACCTGATGCAATACGCCTTCGGGTGCAACGTATCCTAACTCATCAGGATAAAACCGAAGAATACCCAAGTTTCCCCTTGACGTGCAAAAGAAAATGCTGCTATCATTTGTCCAGACAAGATCATGTATTTGTGCATCAACTACATGTTTGAGAACCATAATTGGCGAAACCTTTGCTGTATTCCAAATCGCCACAGTTCCATCAGATCCACCCGATGCAATCACGTTGTAAAAATTATTCTTCTCTCCAGCGGACTCTGAGTAAATATGACGATTGAATTTAGTAACTTCACAAGTTAAATCATGGCCAACTAAGCTTGCCGTCGCGGTCCAATTCTGGGTGCTTGCAAGCAAAGATATGAGTGATGTTTGATTCTTGCTAGCAGTTGGGACCGATATCAATTCGCCACCGGGAGACCATGAAACCCTTTTATACCTCACGTTCAAAGGGTTTTTGCTGAATAGTTTTGACAACTTGTTGACCAATCGAAACTTGTATAATTTAGTGGAGGAATCGTACTCATATTGGAAAACATTAATTTGTGTATCGTCTCCAATGGTGACGAGGTAGTTTGTGGTATTGTTGAAGGCAACACTTCTTTGTATAACCAGGGTGTCCTCTGCCGGTGATAACAATTTTTGAAATGTATTGCGATGTAGATCGTAAAGATTCAATTTTCCATCGTTGCTACTCCAAGCAACCAATTTCCCATCCCGCGATACAGATACATCCACGATTGACTTGGGACTAGAGTCATCGTTTGTGAATGGGTAGATCCGATTACTAGTTACTTTGGGACCAAATTCAATTTTGTGGAGATATACATGTCCTGATGTAGTAGTTGAAATGAATCTATTGTATGAGCCGGGCACCCACTTTATATTATTGGTATGCGAATCCTGGCATTCGAATTGTTGTAGTGGTTGGAGTTGCTCAATCCTTGCACGTGTCTCTGTATTATCGGCTGCATTTTCAATATTCGATGATACTTCAAGTAGTTCGGCGACGTTCCATAAATTTATTGTATTATCTTTACCCCCAGTAATCAAAACAGTACTGTCACTGCTGATGGTCATACAGTGTACCTCACCGCCATGTAGTGTTTGCGGTAAAAGTAGAAACTTCATCGACGGGCAATAGCTTTAGACGTTGCTGTTGTTTATCTAAAAACCATCTTTGTTTTTGATACTTCGAGTTTCTCGCGCTTCATCGCATTTAGTTTCCAAGCAGAGACGAAAAACTCATAACATGGAAACGATAGACAGCTAATGAGTATCCTTCGACGATGAACATTGATACCTTGTCACAGATCCGACTATCTGTAATACCCATTGGGATAGTCATAGGGTTAGGATACCTCAATTTTGCATTGAATTATTCATTAGGATACCAAGAAATTTATGTCCATCATTCACATGGGGTTGCTATAACACTTTGGTGCTTATCGGGGCTTTGCCAAGTTGTACTATTTGTCTACTGGGTGCTAATTCTATACATCGGTCCTGGTAAATCGCCACAGTTACCCTTATTCGACATATACCAAGAAGGAAACAAGGATCTTTTACCGTTGCCTGATTTATTCTTTTGTGATGAATTTGGGTTCCCTTATTACGATTCCAAGTCCCAGTCTTTACGAATTGAGAGATCATTCTACTCCAAATATGTAGGGTACAATGTATTGAAATTTGATCATTTCTGTCTATGGATTGGGAGCAGTATTGGATTGACAAATTATTTATTCTTTTTGAAATTTTGCATTGCATTTTTGAGCTTTTTTGCCATTATGTTGGTTTATGTGAGCCGATACACGAGGCTGTCAATCAATCGTGGTGAAATAAATCACAATTTCATTTTGTTGTATATAATGAGTGGATTTTGGATATTGTGTATTGGTGCACTTTTCACATCACATGTGCTTTATGTTTGTCGAGATATGACAACATTGGATGATATAACCATAAAGCAAAAGGTCCGCTATCAAAGGTGGAAAAGTCGACAGAGGAATGACGATGGGAAAACTGGCGGGGCACTTAATTGCTTAGCGCCAAAGTCGCCCAGAAAGGAGAACGGTAAGCGATATGTTAATGTGAAAAAAGACGACCTCAGACTAGTGGTTGAGTATGATGTTACAGAATGCCCTTTCAATATGGGTTGGAAAAGCAATTGGATCAATCTTGTGCTTAATGGAAATATGGCTCGAGAAAGGAGTGAGCAATACTATACCACTGCTAGGTTTATAAAAGCAATTATTGTCTTGGTTATACCGTTTGCGGAAAGTCCATTTGAGCTACGTCGAAGGAAAGGTTATTTGGATTTGGAGAATAGTTTGACTGGGATAGAAAGAAAGATTGCCGAGTTTAACTTCTATTCCAATGATATTAGTCCAGCATTTAGAAAAATGATAGATGAAAAGATCGCCAGAAAAGAGTGTTATATTCCCAGCTACTTTGTAGCAAACACTGAATCAAGGTAATGTAGATAGCGTTGTTCGTGTATAGCTTGGTAATGATGCGTTTTATGATTTTGCGCGACAAAAGCTTCTCCAAACTCATCTCATCTTTACTATCAACCATGGACTTTGTAGGAGAGATTATTGAGCACGAGACTGAGCCACCAACGGAACCCACTCCGTTTAATGCATCTGGTGGGTTCCCCGACCCTCAAAAGGTAAAAAAGGTGTCGCGATGGAAACAAAAGCAACAAAAGCAACCGAAACTGACCACACTAGAGTTGCCCACCAAAGACAAACCCGAAGATGAACTTAATGAAGCAGAAGAGATTGATAAGGAGAATCGTGAGAGAATGGCCAAGATGTCTGAAACCGAAATATTACAAGAAAAGCAAGAACTTTTGAACCATCTAAATCCAAATCTTGTTCAAAGCTTGTTGAAGAGAAAGAACAAGAAAATGAAAGGAGACTCAAGTGAACAAGATGCGACCACTCACGACCACGATCACGACCATCATGAACATGCTGAAGGGTATAATGGATGGATTGGAGGAATCAAGACTGCAGAGGGGCTTACCGATTTGTCTCAGTTGGAGAAGGAAGAAGCGGAAAGGGCTTTAGGATTGGACTCCGATAGGAAAGTACGATTTAATGATGATAATGTTGAGAAGATAGAGTATTATGAAGCCGATGGTGACGACGACAGGAAAAGCGATTTAACTTTGGAGTCTGTGGCTCCAGAAGGATACCAATTGAATCAAGATGAAGTAATGGATGAGGGTGAATCTACCGTACATTTCACCAAACCCAAGCAAGATGACTTGGATTTGGACTTGGACGACCCTGACTTTTTCGATAAACTACATGAAAAGTATTATCCCAATTTACCCAAAGAAACTGAAAAATTGTCATGGATGACCAAGCCATTACCAAAACAGGTCTCCACTACTTATGAGAGTATTTCCGACATGAGATTCGATTTTAACGGAAATTTGGTACAGATCAATATAGACGAAGAGAAAGATGATTCACAAGGTGTACCTATGTACTTGGGTCTACATCATCATTCAGAAAATCCTCATATGGCTGGTTACACGTTGAGTGAATTGGTGCACTTGTCGCGTTCGGTAGTACCCAGTCAACGATGTATTAGTATACAAACGTTGGGAAGGATTTTGCATAAATTAGGCAAACATGAGTTGAATATTATACCCGTTTCCGAAACTGAGCAAAATCAAGATATAAAAGAGATGGTGGAAACTTTTGAAAAAATGATGTGGGATTTAGTTGAAGAGTTGAGGATTGTGGAAAGTATTACAGAAGCTGCAGATGAAAAGCACACCAAAAATTTGTCAGTTCGCAATTATGCCATTGAGGCATTGTATCTCATTAAATCCGCGAAATAGAACAGGGTTGCGGGATAGTCTTTGAAAGTAAGTCTTTGAAGAATCCCGTTTAAACAAAAGACTCCGACATATTATCTCATCGAAACTTACATAGAAGAATCTTATCTCTTTCTAAAGAATGAGTGTGCACAAATTATTTCACCGAGAATGTATCAATAAGATAAGCAAAGCTCTTCCACCCTCTGTTTGAATTCTAACAACCCAACTTGACCGAAAAAGCGCGGCAAGTATCCATCGCCTTAAAGCTCGTAATCTTGATCAGAACGACCAAGAATAAACTTCAGGTACATGGAATCAATGCACACATATTTCGTTATACGACAATATTGGGAAGGAAATAAAACGCTGAAATCAATTGAGATGGAACTTAGCCAATAACTGGCCAAAGACCTCCCAATGATTCTGAAGTGGTATCCCAAAAGCCAACAAACTCCAAAACGGAGTCATCAATCTTATTGGAGAAAAACTGTATTCAGTGGCTGATTTTATTCCCAATTACTTTTGAATTCTAGTAGCATGCGAGTGCTAATAATTTGTGCTGGATCAAAGCCCTTCAATCTACGCATATTGACACATTGAACCGATGGCTCCAAAATTGATTTTCATCAATTTTTGATGAGTTTGTTTGGTACTCGTATCGGACAACTTAAGTTTATGCGACGGTGATAGTGGAATGTCTACATGATTTGAGGTTGTGTGGAGGTGAAATTGTGTGTATTGATATTGAATATGTAGGTGAATAGAAATGGATGTAGTGATTGAAGAAAGAATTTTCCATCACAGTAACAAAGTTGTTGAAAGAAGAGATTGATTGTCACGTGTCTATCACGTGTATAGTTTGAAGAGTGGGATACAGACTGGACAAAATCTTGGCCAACAGAACACAGAAGACGTTTGAAACATACGTCCCCATTGACTAGACGGTGACCCATTGCACTACTATGAGGAATCTACAATTCTTAGCACAGTCATTATTAGTCAACCTCTTCTTATTTTCAAACTGTGTCTTTGCAGTTTTAATAGACAAGGCATTCACCTCAACTGAGTCAATAAATTATCTTTATCAAACTCCAGTTTATGATTTACACATTTTGAGCAATGAGATACTAGTAGCCAAGAATGCGGCTCAGCAATGGATTGGAATAGATGTCTTGAGAAGCAATCAAATCCAGTGGAAGTTGAATCTGGATGTGACTAAAGATTATCAACTTTTATTTACTAATGATAAGATACTTGGATGGAAGATCAATGAGCCAGAAATTCTTGAGATTGATGCCACTGGAGGTGTCAGATTTATTGACACTGAGGCTGGCGTGGGCCATTTGTATGAATGCGATTATGGTGGAGTGTTTGTGTTGTCTAGCGAAAGGTCGTTGATATACATTGACGAAAATGGAATTCATCACGATATTCACTCAAATGTCGCAAACTTTGTTGTTGATTGCCATGATGGATATATTTACCTCATCATCGATAGCACTTTGCTAGTCAAATTGTCCACCAAGGGTGAAAAGGTGTTTGAGAAGGAAGTCTCGTTGGGTTCCATTCGAGAATTCAAATCAGGTATAGCGATAACTCAAAATGATCAAATATTCAAACTTGGTCATCGTTCGAAATCATTCAAAAGAATTGATAATGACGAGTATAGTAATTTGGCTGTGATTGACGCCAGTTATTTGTATTCACAATCTTCGCAAGATATAAAATTGATCAATATCGACAAAAGGGCCAAGCAAGTATACGGAATCAAAACTACATCATTGGTACAACATTACTCCACCACATTGCAGCATCTATTGATTATCAGTGATGAGAACACTCGTCAAGTGTATGACCTAACTGACTTTTTGTACACACATGAGACAAAGAGTATCAAGAAATTCAAATTTAAATTGGATGAAAACTATCCTTATCAATTGATATCAACCACTCCAAATTTCCAATTAGGTTATGTTGCCCTTGATGAGAACCTTAATGGAGAGGTTTTCAGTTTGTTTGACGGTAATAAAATCAAGACAATCAAACCAGCAAATCCACAATATTCAGCTGATAAAGGAGTCTATATCATAATTGACGCTCCTGAGTCAGACAAGGTTAAATCTGAAGTTTACAACCTTGCCAAGGAGTCTAATAATGGGTTGGCTTTTACCAATTGGTTTCATCGTGTCATTAGACATTTGAATGAATTGGGTAGATATGTTGTTGATTATAAGCGTTGGTTTGATTCTGAGGATACTTCAATGGATGTTTTCAACAAACTAATTGTTTTTTATGATTCACAACAGCATAAAGTAATTGCTACAAATTCTTACAATGGTAAAATTGTTTGGGAATCATCCCCATTGGGTCTTGAAAGTGAGTTTATTATTTTGAAACAACTCAATACACAGGAAGGCGAAGGTGATATTGTTGTTGTGTTTTCTACTGAGATTTACAAAATTTATTCTCATAATGGATCAATAGCACAAGTTAAAGTCAACGATGAAGGCTATACTGATCTTGTTCCAGTTGATACATTTTGTGCATTTGAGAATGGTCATAAATTCGTTATACCTCATGCAAACCCAAGTGGTGAAGATTTGTACTTTGCTAAAACGGTCAATAATAATGAAATTAATGGACATGTTATTCTTCCTGGATTTTTGGAATCAATTCCAACATGGACTTACAACTTTAATGAACCCATTGTGGCACAAGCACGTATAAATCAAGACTCAAGAGTGTCAACTATCGGCGTACCTAAAACTGACAAGTCAGTCTTGTACAAGTATCTCAACCGAAACTTGATTGCCGTGTTGACTTTAGAAGACCAATTGAAACTCCATCTTCTTGATGGTATTTCTGGTGAATTATTGTTTCAACAAGTTCACAATAAATCAGAAGTTATTGATCCTCAATCGATCAACTTGATTATTGATGATAATTGGATCATTTATACATATTTCACAAAACAGCCACGGTTAGAACAAAGAATCAATGTAATTGACTTGTTCATGAGTGATAAAATCAATAATGGAAGAATCGGTCAAATATTCACCGAGTCATTTATATACCCTGAACGTATCTTGGATTTGTCTTCAACTCAATCGAAATATGGCATCACTTTGAAATCAATAATTGCATTTACAGAATCGGGTAATCTTGTCGAAATACCAAAATTCATTTTAAATTCAAGACGTCCGCAACATCAAATGAAACCAACTGAATATCAAGACGATTTCAGATTGACTCCATATGACCCAATCATTCCCAAGAATAATTTTCAAACAATCAATCACAAGTATCAACTCTTTGCATCAAACAATAAGGATGAAAGTGCTTCGATATTGGTTAAACCAACTGATTTTGAAAGCACGGTGGTTGTATGTTTTGTCAATAATCAAGTCCGATATTGCTCATTGGTTCAACCTAGTTTATCATTTGATTTATTGAATGCCAAATTTGAAAAGTTGAAATTGGTGGCGACTATCATTGTGTTGTTTGTGGTGTTTATTGTTACGAAACCTTACGTTGCAAACAAGAAATTGAAATCGCAATGGTTGGATTATAAGAAAAAGTGAGGAAGCAAAAAAAATGGATAAATAGATGAGAGGAGAGGAAGATAGTAGATGGCGTGTATCGTGTGTATCGTGTGTATTAATCCTATAAGCAGAATGCAACGTCTATGCTATTTCTCAAAATATTGATTTATTACATTTGAAATGTTCTATCATTTGGTTATCATACACTCCAACAGAATTCCATTGAGGTAAACTCAATTGTGGACTCAGTTGATTATCCTTTGACACATGTTCATGTTGATAAATTAACCAAATCATTTCGTATTGTAAACTAGAAACAAGATAATTCTTCATTTTGGTAATTAAAAAGAACTCGCCTGTCATGAACCCACCACCTGCCACCAAATCTCTCCTATTACGAATCAGTTGAGAAATAATAAACTCTCTTGACAAATTATCAAACATTTCAATCAATCGATGTAATTTAGTAGTCATAAACTGCCAGTTTTCAAATTGAAACACAGTTTCATAAACTTTGTTGAAACAAGATTTAATTTGGTTATATTCATCAATCGTGTCCAAGATTGGTGATTTGAAAACTCGTAATAGTGTCAAAAGTGTCAATTCAATGGGGAACTTGAAATATATTGGCAAAGCCAAGTAATCCATTCGCTGTGATTGAGTAAGGTTCATAATTTCCAGACAACACGAAACTAATTTGGAAATGTAGACCTTGTATTCTTGTAATGATATGTCTGATTTCGATAATGAGTAGATAAATAATTGCAATTTAGAATACGCAATTGATATTTGAATTAAGTTGGATAAATCAGAACCAAATGCATCATCGATATTTTGCTGCTCCACTGTTGCTAATGTTCTTTTCAAATCATCAATTATAATTTCAAACATGTGGAAATTGATCAATTTCGTGGTATTGATTTGATTAGGTAACAACTTCATCGTCATATGATCTTCTCCATACTCTAAAGAATCACCAATTAACGCACTCATATTCTCATTCAATTTCAGTTGAATCATGGATATTTTCAAAAGACAATTGATATAATGATCGGTTATTGACGATGAAATGATTGATGTATCATGAATATCGATATTGGATGCCTTGTTCAAGATGTAATCTTGATTGAACCCATTGTAGTTATTATTTGATAATCCCAAATTGATTAACCAATAATTGGAATTGATGTTGATGAATTTGTAGATTCGCTCTCGGATTCGATTGTTCAAGTTGACTTCTTGTGACAAGTTTACTTTAGTTTTGTGACTAAACTCATTGATAAACTCCAACTTGTGTAAACCAAACTGATAAGATAACGACTTCATCAAACTGATGAATTTAACACTGAGGTTATCGGCAATCTTTGTGTGGTGGTGATTAGGTAATGGCCAAGTAGTTAAAATCAACAACGATGAGATAATATACACTGATCTTGGTGTATTGAACCAACACTTTTCAACCACAAGCGATTTTACGTGTTCTGCTAGGGTTCTATAGTTTTCAGCCTGTTCGTGCTGATTCAAGTGTGATGTCAAGACAATACACCAAAAAGTCAATTCATTTTCTTTATGAAATTCAATTAAGTTGGTCGATTGGAAAAACTCGTCAGGAAATATGGGTATATACTTGTTGAAGTTGAGTTCGTAATTTGTAAAATGTGATTGGGCTTGCTTGTGAGTTATTGACATTGGTTTGACTTTGGTATTGGTTTTGATTGTGTATTTGGAGCTGTCAATAGAACTCGGGCTTTCGCCGTCTGGTGTTATAAAATAGCCAATGGTGGATTGGGGAGAGGGGTCAGGGGTATTGAGACAAGATTGGATTGCAGAGACTGGAGGCGTATATGACCTTTCACGGCTACTCTCCTGCTGCTGCAGTTGCTGTAGCTGCTCACACTGTTGCTCGCACTGCTGCTCACACTGCTGCTCACACTGCTGCTCACACTGCTGCCCTAGTTGTTGTTTCTTTTGACATTGTATACTAGCTTCCTGCTCAATCTTTTTACCCCTCTCAATCAACAACTCAACAAGGTCGTTTCTTCGCTGTATTAAATCCGTCATTAGACTCTTTAAATCACTTACTTCACAGGATAATCGTTCAACAATATCCAATGTTTTGACTCTTCCAGTTGGTTTACTCAAAATTTCTAAATTACAATTAACGTTATGTTTGAAACAATGAGTACATGGGTTGGGGTTCGTTTGGAAAGCATCGCATTTGGTCTTGTGTTGTCGACATCGAGTACATGTCTTTAAGATCCTATCAGTATTGGATTTTTGTTTCGGTATTATTAGTTTAAGACGGTTTTGCGATTGTAATGACATGATCATCATGGAGTTATATTAGCTTGTGAGTAAATGGGTGTGTGTCTTGTCTATTATATCTTGTAAAAGTGTCTCTCACTTGGTGTATAGTCGTATGTATGCTGTCTATCTGTTTGATTTTGTTGCAAAAAAATCAGTGAAATCGTGGCTAGCTGCTGTTGTCTTCCTTTGATGATAGATGGGTATACAATGTTGGTGATTATCGGTGTCTGTGTCTGTGTGTGTACCCTAGAAGTTTTAGTTCATTATAAGTAGTAGTTGTGTCAGTATTGTGTGTTATCGATTAGAAGCTATGTACAGCTTGTGTGTATTGTATCTATTTTGGTAAGCAAAGATGTATGAGATTTGATTGGTTGATGAAATGGGTTGGTATCGTGCGCATAAACACAAAATTGCAAATACCGAATATCGCAAACTGCTTACAACTAACAACTCATTTATAACTCATTTACAATTCACAATCCAATCCAATTGATTTGTGAAAGGTACAACTCAACAATAGAATAACAATAACCATACAAATACAAATACAATACTATACATGTAACCCTAATATATGACAGTAACCACATCACACGAACAGGAAATTTACATTGGTAGAGAACGGACCTCACCTGTCAGGTGGTTACCCTTTCTTTTCTCTATCTCCACCAAAATGTTGACGATGGACCTTTTCCTTCGAAAGACCGATATCACCTTCTATGCAGATGAACAAGAAAAGTAAGAAAAAATTATTTTTCACCAAAGTAAACATGTAAGACGTGGTCTAAACTAGTTACAAATTTCACGGAGCGGAGACTAGAAACTAAAACAACGGCTGAATATCCTGCTTTGATTTCTTATTGGTTCATTGGTTGGATCTTTTTTAAAGTTGGAATTTTTTTTGCACCCAACACAATACCACCCCTCCCCTTAGTCTCAACAAGTAAGGTTGATTGACTTCTCATTTGATTATAATGATTAACCTCTTAGTGGACCAATTAACTAGACGTTGTTTTGTTTCCATGAAATCATTGTATAGATGAGCTATGGCGATGCGAGATTGTGTTTACACACTCGCGCGACATCATGAGGAAAAAAAAAAAGAAAAAAGCCAATCAAGCTCTTGATATTACACATAATTAACCACTTTTTACTGTAAGCTGAATGTTTTTTATATATCTTTATCATCCCACTGGCTAAAGCTTAATTCTGACTGTGCATACTTCCGCTTTTTCCTATCTTGTGTTGTGTTTGAAGTGACAACTATACATATTCTTTTCCATTGACCTATCAAATCACATTCCCAAAGTTCGGAATATTTTGTGTCTTTTTTAAACAAATAGACCTCTCAATTGTACACTTTTGTGTGTTTATTATCTGTTTTATATTGTACTTGTTTCATATCATGAAACCTAAATACGAAATTCGGCACGTCTCCCCAATCGTCCATATCATTATCCAATCACAAGGTTCAAAATTGTAATAGACCCTGAAATGTATTCCACTGTTGACCAAAAAGGTTATACATCTCCACGTCGAAACATGCACTGAAAAAGAAAAGAGTAAAGAGTATGACTCTTATTTGAATAAGATGAGGCTTCATGTAAATGAAGATATCGGTGTTATCGAAATGGAGTACAGTAATAGTATATGTAGTGCTTAAAATCAAAAATGATACGTTCTCATTGAAAACCGAAAATCGTAATTGCTTACTGTTTGAGACTGCAAAAAGAAAAAAGAAAAAAAAAAAAAAACAGACTTACATGGAGCTACCAACTTATTGCTTCTATACCTAGGGGGTTAGAATGTTATGTACTCCACTTTTTGAAGAGGAGAAGCTATCGTAGTAGTGTTTATCAACATCTTTGATGAAAAAAGTTGATAAAAGGGAGCAGGTTCTAGTGATATAACCGAAACAACACTTTTAACGTCTTATATTTTTTGCAGCGAAACTAATTCAAAAAGTTTTTATTAAAATCCCAACAAGACTCGTTGAGCTCACTTGAAAACCAATGATGCCGGACACCAACCAGCACCAGCTAACTCTCGGCTTACTCTAGAAACGTATTTAACTAGTAGCATAATACGAATGTAGATAATACTACTGATCTTTAACTAAAATCTAACCAATTTTCTCAAATTGGTAGCATCACTTTGGCTCCTTGTCGCAACCCCAAAAAATTCAAATAAATTGTGACACCAAAAAAGACAAAGCTCATCAGTTCAAGATCAACCGCTAACCTAACGCTACATGTATCAAACAAATGTCATCGTTTACTGTATCAACTAATACCATACCCAACAAATTCAAGACAAGGGCCAATGCCACCACAAATCTAGATGCTAACCAATTACGTTCACGTCATTTATACAATTTGATTCATGCAACGTCTACATCATCATCATCATCACCATTGACCAAGCTATATTCACTTCAATTTGATAAAGTCAACAACTTGAATGGTTACACTACTGCTACCACTAATATCACCAATCCGGCACACGCTACACCCACTATTCCACAACAACAAGTACCGGCATCATCATCGTTGATTAGTCACAAAATATGCCGTGCTTGTGGTGTGCTACTTATACCGGGGCTTAACGTTTCTATACGTATCACATACCCAAACAACAAAAGCAGCAAGAAGAGGATGAAGGACAAAAAGAAGGAAAAGAATAGTATTGAACAGAGTAGAGCTAACACCGATACAGAAACCAAAAGTGCGTCTAGTTGCGCTAGTAGTAGGAGGAGATTGAGATTTAAATGTTTGAGCTGTGGTAGCAAGACATATGAATCATTACTCGATGGAAGTAAAAACCAGAAAAGTCTGGCAAACAAAATCACGACCCCCGCTGGCAGTAGCAAAGGTAGTGCACATGCAATACCAGAACCTTCATCGTCATCCACAGTCGTAAATAGTCAGCAATCGAATCAATCATTGGAGCATGAGTCAACAACCTCTGAATCTGAAGCCAACACGACAGCAACAGCCACAACCACAACATCTAAAACAAGTACAGCCGAGACAAGTACTGAAAAAGAGTCCGAGAGTCAACAGCCCAATCACAAGAACAAATCAGCTAAACAACGAGCTAAAAAGAGAAAAGCCGAGTTGAATTTACTATCGAATTTGAAACAACGTAAAACTGATCAATCATCAAAATTGGATTCATTAAACTTGTCAGATTTTTTAAAATGAAATCCTCTACAAAGAGAAATTCCAAGCACCCTCTCACGCAATTTGATATAGCCAAGTATATATTAAATAGTTATCCTTATCTTTATGCAAGTTTTCTTCTTTTTACCTTCTTTTTTTAAGTCACCCACGAAGCAAGATGTGATTGCTGAACTGGTGGACGATCTATATCCTTGTAAGTTTCGCGCACCACGTATCGCAACCATCTTCTTCGTCTATATATTTCACCATCATAAAGATCAGTCAATTTGTCAGCCAGGGGACCACCATGATTCCCATTATTGGAATCTTCTTGACCACTACTAGCAACTGCAACCTGCTGCTTTTTTTCTTCCTCAGCAGCGTCATCTCCATCATAAGTTATATGTTGAATCGTTACATCATACGCCCATTTCTCGTCATCATCAATAATAACTAAATCTTGAATGAAGTTTGATTGAACCCAATTTGCTACATCATAATCAATGGTCCATTTACTTTGTGAAGTGAATTTGTAACCTTGTGGTGGTTTGACCAAGTTGATTGATTCACGTTTGCTTAGTGTGAGGTAATTGTGCTCATGACCACCTCCAACCCCATCACCACTAGCACTACCACCACCAAAGGATGTGGCTTCAATGATGGTTGGAGCCGTGGCAATGTCAGTACCATTATCGTCAACTATTGCACTTCCACTACTGAACTGAGCTCGCGCAATCTCTTGATTGAGTTTTTTTATCGTATAATTATACTTGCGAACACCATCATTGATGGAATAAAAATCCAGTGTAAACCCCACCAGTTCCCAAATGTTTGATTCTTGATTCAATTTTTGTAACTCATAAACTTCAACCAATTTGCGACATGTTTTATTTGTATCGCCATTATTGTGCAATTGTAAATCCAGTTGTAATCCATCATCAACCAAGATTGAAGTCAATTTGTCTTCAATTTTATTGACCCGATTTTGTATATCCAAACGAGTATCTTCTTCATAAACCCATGACAAAATCTTGCATCGCTGATTAGGATGCATTGCAATAATAAACCCCCAAAGTAGAAACACCCAGTACAATTTCACAATCCACGAATGATTCAACAAGAACCAGAAAATGTGATTAAACCAAAGTAAAGTTGATGCAATCATCACCAAACAACTCAATACAATAAAAGAACTTACTTGCTCATTTTTAAAATACAAGTAATCAGCAAATAACCAAGTTTGGAAATCAAAAATGTGGCTCTGCAAAGTCATGAAATTCTGAGTATCGGTTAAATTCATGAAAAATTCTTTACTAAACAATGGAACTGGTTTGGGTAATTTGGCTGGCTCCAAAGCTTGTTGCAGTGGCGTGGGGTTCACTTCCAAATATTCATTATTATAACTGGTATCTTGTGGGTAAATCATCAAGTAATGAGGAAGCAAAGTATTAACAACTAGTAGCATCCATGGTAAACATATAAACAAGACTGGTTTCAAAATCATATGAGTGATAAGCATCGTTATTCCAATAGTATAATATGGATCCATCCAATTGACGTATTTCAAAATCAGGTTAAAAACAATGTAAATATCAGAGTTTCGTTGATGCAAATTGTTGGAGTTCTTCTGCATTAGAGCAAAGCTTAAAGGCGGACGTAGTTTAGCCATCAATTGACGATCTTGTAACATTTTGTTGGTTTGATCATCATAGATTTCGTTTGGTATAATCATGGAAATGGCTTTTTCCATCAACTTATCAGCATAATAGTTTTGACTTGTAGTTGCGACATTGGGGGCAGTGGCAGCCGCCGCAGAGGCAGTATTTGCAGCGGCAGAAGCAGAAGCAGAAGCAGAAGCAGCAGCACCACTACCACCGGTGATACCACCTGATGCATCAGTTGACTCATCTCCATCATGTTCATTACCACCACCACCTCCACCGGAAGAGCTTGTGGCATTTGTGCCGGTGGTGGATGAAGTGGCACCGGCTTTAGCCTTTGATGTTGATAGCCTCTCTCCATTCCCTTCTTTACTATCCTTCCAAAACGAACTGAAATCCAAATCTAAAGATCGGCGTTTCTTTGCTGGTATCAGTGACGAAGATACCACCGTCGAATGAGTTTGATTCAGTTTTGCATTGTGTCTAGTGCTACCACTAGTGGTTTTGGTTTCATCATCTAGGGATAGGATATTACCTAGTAAGTTTGTTACCGATTCCATTCTTTTAATTCCTTTGCGATGGGTATTACTGAGACGAGTTTGGTGTTGATGCTGGTGTTGTTGTTGGCGTTGTTGTTGATGTGCGTATTCTAGTTGATCGGTGTCACTTGTTGATCTAGCTTGAGTTGATTTAGTTAGCAAAGTCTGATCACCCTTCTTCTGCTTCTTCTTGCCACCAATTGCGAACAACTTGGTCGTTGTGAAAGGGTGGGGGATCTATTGACAAAAACCAGAGGGATAAGTGTATCTATTATATCGTGTGATGGGTGGTATCAATGGAGATCGGTAAGGTGTTCAAGGAGTTCTTGAAGTGGCTTTGGTTGCTTGCAGTCCTTTTTTTTAGCAACTGCAAAAAAGAAAAAATCCACATAGTCAAAGATTAACAAAATGCTACATAACCAAAGTATATACAGTTCAAAGAGCAACAGCGGCTACAAGTAGACCAATTTAAAGAGTATAGAAAGCTTCGATACTAATATTGTTATTTCTTTTTGATACTAATACAATAAAACGAAAATAGTAATAATCATTCGCTCTTTTTGTTTTTCAACATTGATTCAATCGCAGCAGCGAATACAGCCTCAACGGTATTGACCCATCAAATGATGAATGAGGTGTCCTATACGCCGAAGCAGCATTTGCGACAGCACTTACAGCAACAGATGTATTTGGTGTTGAAGAAGAGGAGGAAGAAGAGGAAGAGGAAGAAGAATCTCTTGCTCGTTTCAATTTTCTTCCGTCTTCATTGTTCTTCCCTTCAATCTTTTCTAGTTTCACTTTTGGTTCTCGTTTCAATGACGGTTGCTTCCTCTGTGTAGACATCGTTGATCTTTTTCTTTTTTTAGGCGGGGTATCAGGTGGAGTGGGGATATCATTATGAACCTCTTGTTTGATTCGTACTGGTGATGTAGATGATGACGACGAACACACTGCAGCTGATCCTGATTCCAATTTAACTTGAACATTCTTGCCGTTTGTTTGCATTTTAGTATCTTCATCGTTTTCCTGTTTTACGATCAACTTGTATGCATCAGTAAACGCAGGAATCTCTTCATGAGCTTTATTTTTCAACTTTTTAGAATCCAATTGTTCTTGAGTCAAGAATAAATCAGGTATTTCTGCCTTCAATATACGTATAAATTGATCACAATCACACAAGATCTCATAATCAACATATTGATGCCACATTTTATTTAAACTTGTCTTGTTTATAAACAAAACTTTACCTCCACGTTCATGAATTTGTTTACTCAAACTCTTGACTAGTTTCTTTACACCATCAACTTTTAAAGATGTACCCATAATGATTAATAGGTCCGGTTTACTTTTCAAATCATTGGTTAATCCTTGACTTAGAATTTCCAGTTGTCGATGGTTTTCACCATACAAGACGATATCTGGTCTTAGTAAACCAATATGGCCAGTCATTCGTTTCCCTTCGTATAATCGTTGTTGATACTTGTTGTAACAATTTGTACATTCCGGATTGACACCTTGATTAAACATCGATTGAAACTCATTATTCCATTCAAACTCGGCAAAACAATTGGTACATGATAATTTGTGCAAGTTTCCATGCAATTGAACCACATCCAAATTATTCCAAAATTGACGAAATTTACCACCAACAGAACTTCCGGCCCGCGCTTGTTCACTTTCAAAATCTTGCTGATTGATCCCCAAATTCAAGTCAACATTTTGCTCCAAAGAATCTATATTTTGCGTATAACATCGCAACAATTTCCCCTTATCCTTCAAATGTTTAATGAATTTATGAGATTCCGTTGGTTTTGCTAATAAACTATAATGATACAATCGTTCCATAAAAGTACAAAATATTTCCAATGACGTTTCATCACGAAACAAATTGATGTCAAATAAATCCTGTCCTCGTACAATTTGTTTTGGGTATTTATGCTTAATCATATTGTACAACCCATTTTCTGATCGGAAATCGGGTATTCCTGCATTACACAGGATCCCTGCACCGGTGATTACTGTTGTCTTTTTCGATTTTGAAATGTAGCGAATGGCTTCGTTTAGTTTGATTGAACAATCGGCGGATATCTTGTTGCTGCCGTCGTCAAGATTTATCGTATGCATTTTATTGTATGTATGTGTATAGTCGAGTATTGATTCTGTGGTTAGTGGTGTTGAGATACGAGGTAACAGTTTGATGAGTTAGCCAGGGGGGGGGACCCTTATGGTAAAACCTGGTTTTGTTGCCTGTAAGCGCCCTTGTTTCTGTTTTCTTGCCAGGTGCTAACAGTTGGTTGCTAAATGAAATTGCCTGATTTCGATGATAATGTAGCAACTCTCCTAGTAGCGATATAAAAGCAAACTTTTGAAGTGGAGTATTGATTAAAGGAATGTGACGGGAATAGTTGCTCTAATGGAAAGTACTATGCTAAAGGAATATCAGTTTTTTAGTAGTCTTTTTGTTGATTGATGGGTTCTTTCTCTGTCTCTCACTCTTTTTCCCTCCTTCCCTCTTTGGTGTGTGCAATAAAACACAAAGGAAAATTCTTTCTCCTGTATACAACATTATTGTACCACTATCACTGAATTTAACTTAATTGGGATTAAATCAAAACATACAACAGAACACCATAACATACATCACACTAAAACACGCAAATGATCGCAATTATATAATCTCAAACACTATACAACAACTGTACTATTCTTATGCACCTTGACTATTAACAGCCAATTCCATAATTAATCTAGTAGCTAAATGTAAAAATGGGTACGCTGAAAAACTACCAACTTCATCTAAATCTTGATGTCTGTGAGGATCTTTAGCCGATGACGTAGTATCCTTCTTATCTCCTGTATTGCCTACTCCTTCCTCTTCTTCCTGCTCCAGCTCCCATCCATCAAATTTGAAATCAACCAAGTAATTGTTTGGTTCCAACTGAAACAATTGTATTTGCATCTTCATTAAATTAGGTGTCTTGTCAGAATCTGTACCAGACCTTACATCATACTTCCAACGAACTCGTATAGTCCACAACTCTTCTTCAGTAGGCTTGGCCCATTCAGCTCCTAAATTCTTCAATGCACGATAGATTTCACCCATTACGTCCAATGGATACGATCTTGACCTTATACCAAAATGCCATCTCGTTTTCGACTTTTTAACCGGTGTTGGTTGATATTGCTGTTGTTGAGAATTTTGTTGATGTTCACTCATGAATGCCCTGTGGATAGATGGCAAACTGGTTGGTAGTATAGCAATAGTGGAGTTGGGAAGTTGTGACAAATCAGGCACACCAGCCAATGTTTGATAAGTTAACGATTGCTGAACTCCTGGCGCTGAACTTGTGGCCGGGTGTGACGGGTAAGAAGATGAAGAAGTACCGCCAGCACCTGTGGCACCAGTGGCAGCTTCAATGCTACTTCCAGCAGATGTTCCTGAAGATCCACCAGGACCATGATCACCACCCAAACTTGACGTTGGTGGGGGTGATGAACTCAAGAAACTATCAACTTTATCCAGTTTTGATTTTTTCAAATCTTTAACCAATGAATGATTTTCCTTCATTAACAAATAAGCATCCAATATTTCATTCTTTTGCAGTTGTGGTGACGAATGCTTGTTACATTTTGTGATGATATTGATAATTTCATCACGATCATATCCCATAGTCACATTCAATGCTCTAATCACATCTTCGTCAATATCAATCTTTTTATGTTTACTCTTTGACAAGTCTGGTGGTAACAAATAATCAGGCATGTCTTGCTTAAACCATTCGTCTTCCATAATTTCATGTATAGTGATTCTATTTAATGGGTTAACCACCAACATCCTTGTCAAAATATGTTTAGCTCCGGAACTCAAGTAACTAGGTAATGTATAAACCCCATTACTAATCTTTTTGAACAATGCCGGTATAAATTCATCATCAAATGGTAATCTACCACACAACATCACATACAATATAACACCAGCTGACCAAACATCAACTTCAGGTCCAGCATACAATTTACCGGATATAACTTCAGGTGCAGCGTAATTGGGAGATCCACAACTAGTCTTTAAGAAATTACCATCAGTCATAATATTACTCAACCCAAAATCAGCAATCTTGACATTTAATTGATCATCCAACAACAAGTTCTCTGGTTTCAAGTCTCGATGAACAATCTTGTGTCGATGACAATATTCAACAGCAGCGATAATTTGCTGGAAAAACCGTCTAGCTTCATCTTCGGGCATCTTGCCTCGTTGTACGATATAATCAAACAACTCTTTACCGGCATATTCAATAACCATAATTATATCATCTTTGGACTTGATAACATCATAAAGTTTAATGATGTGTGGATGTCTTAATAATCTCAAATAGGAAATTTCTCGCTCAATTCTGCCTTGCATATCCGATTTAGCAAGAGTTTTACGGTTAATGATCTTTAAAGCAACTTTCTGACCTGTAACTGTATGTTGAGCTAACTTGACTTTACCAAAGGAGCCTTCACCAAGGGTTTTAAGAACTTGGTATTTACCAATGTAGTTGGCAGTATGAGCATTTTGATCCTTGTGATGGTGGTGTCCATGATGGTGATGATGGTGATGGTGTTGCTGTTGTTGCTGTTGTGGTGGTGGCTGTTGTGGTTGTGGTTGTTGAATCGCTTGTTGAGGTTGTGATTGTTGTTGTTGCTGTTGCTGATATTGTTGGGTCAGTGGTTGTTGTTGATCCACTTGCATATCATTGGGCTCAGACATATTGTACAAAGTTTCTTATACTTCGTTTGAAGCTTGATGAAGTATACTGGGTGTAAGAGTTTGATAGATTATGGTGCCAAACACTCGTAGGAAATGGATATTGTTCGGAGGGATTTTGTTGACTGTGTGACTCAAAAATTTTAATCAGTGTCATTTATTTCACAAGTTGCGACTTTAACTATTTTGCAACTTTGTTTTACATACACAAGTAGTTCACTTACTTGATACAATCTATTTTAAGTGGAAGACTTAAAGAATATTTTTGAAAGTAATAGTTCGTGGTGCAAATACCTTCCTGAGAAGATCAGTGGCACAGAACGCTCATTGTGTACTTACTAGTACTTGGATCTTCAATCAGCGAATGAGCCCCTATATAGTATGAGCATTGATTTCTCCAACATCAATTACAATTACACTACCAACTCAAAAGGTTTGAAGGATAGTGAAATGTTGAAGTGCATTGTGTGCTTGATGTCGTTTCGTAACACTTTGCTTTTTTTTTGTGTGTGTTAATCTAGTGGAACGCAACTTTCCACCAAATTAACTTACACATATCTTTCTACATTTTGAAATAAAAATTGATTAAGGGTTGAAAGGAGTAGGGACAGGTTGCAATATTGAAGTGTTGGGTATATTGCACACTTTCATACTTTGTAGCTGTATGTGTTCATGCCTGTTTATGCTTTCCACTTTAGTTAAAACAGATTACGAGTATCAACATCCCGCCTGATGTACAAACAAACACATAAACAAACACATAGTCCAATATTAGTGATATCTGGCAAACGTACTCACTTTATACACGGACCCAACAAGACTAAGCATCGGGGACAACTCCAACGTTACAACATTAATAATTCTCACGGTAGTAACCACCCGCTTTATATCTCCTAGGAATTAGCAATACACACAAACCTTACACAATGCCCACTTACATAAGGCAGGTGTCTGATGATATACAACTTACTAACTCAAAAGTGTTGAGTTTCGCGATTACTCTACAACTTTAGCACCACACACGCACAATTGTTGCTGACAGATGCCAATCCCCGCAATTGTCATACAGAAAACAAATATCAACACTTTGCAACCAATTAAAAGCTAAATAGTTGATCACCACTAACACCACTAATATCATCACCACATCAATTGAAAAGGAAGTCGTACACGACAGCTACTACTACCATTACCACACGACTCTATACTAGATCTCTCACGCAAACCACATCAACTAGTACAATCAACTTTTACTCCGCTTTTTTTGTTTCTGCATTTTGTTTTACAACACCAACGCAACACTCAAAGTGGAGCTTGCTTTGAACTTTCAAAAAGTTAGCGGGTGTGAACACACCTTCTATGTGCGTTCATCAGTTTATATAAGGTTACCAAAAGAGACTTTTATTAATATCACCTACAGCGAAGTCGGGGTACCACCACACCCACCAAACCACAATGTCTCTTGCTTCAACCCAATTTCATTCGGAAAATGACAGCCTTTTCACCACTGATGATCAATCGAGTACCAACAATTTTGGCAACACCACCAGTAACGACAACAAGATTGCCATCGCTGCTGCTGCTTATGGCTCTCACCATGACAATGACGATGATGATGATATCAATGACAATTTGGATTATTTTATTCCTTCTATGGAAGAGTTTTGTATGCATACATCTTCGATATACACACCCACAAATAGTTCATGGTTTTATCTCGTGGAAGGTGGTGATGGAGAATGCGGGAATGGTAATGATGGTTCTAATAGCCACCACCTGACTAATTTATTTTGTACACCAAGATCCCATGTTGCAACTGAATCAATTGAATCTGTCATTGACAAAATACCAATTACATTGAGTCGTAATATTTGGGCCGAAAGTTCGCCAATTGCTAGAAGCCATGTCACGAAAGTAGATTTTCAGGAGTTGCAGATGCAGCATGAGGAACAACAAATTGAATTGCAAAAGCAACTCCTGTCACAGTTGCAACTTGGACAGGAACAATGTCAACATGCGCAATTTTGCAAGGAGCGACAGTTGCAAAAACAAAAACAACAGCTTGATTTGTTCACTCAAAAGTACTACAGATATGCATTTAAAGGTGAGGTTACACGGCCACAACCCGCTATGGATATGCCTCAAGTTGTTACTATGAACTCATTGCCTCCACTCCAATCACCCATAATCGCTAATAGTCTCACCACTAGGCAGACCAACCCACAATCACTCACTTTCAGAACGTATAGCGGCTCCATATTCACTGTGCCCCCAAAATCGCGATTTTTTGTTATCAAATCATACAACATTCTTGACGTCAATGCATCGTTTGAACACAAAATATGGACGTCTACTGAACTTGGAAACAAAAGATTAGATAGGGCATTTCATGAATTGCAAAACACTGGCAACCCTGAGTTTGATGGAAAGATTTTTCTCTTCTTTTCAGTTAATTCACTGGGTAAGTTCTGTGGTGTATCGCAAATGAAAAATTGCATCGATTACAATAAAACAAGTGATATTTGGTGTGAGCAAACCCGATGGAAGGGCATTTTTCCTGTTGAATGGCTATTGATCAAAGATGTCCCCAACAAGTTTTTTCAGCATTTGAAAATCCCAGCTAATGAGTTCAAACCGGTAACTAATTCAAGAGATACCCAAGAGGTTCCTTTCGATATTGGGATCTCTATGCTCAAAATAATTAGCTCATTTAGATGTAATGGCTAGATATCGTAGTAAATATTTTTTATTATCATGCTTTTGGATTGTTGGCCTCCATTTTGCAGCCAACAATCTTTCAAGTCTAGATCTCCGCGTGAAATTAAATAGTCTGATGAAAAGAAAAAATTAATCACCTGTTTTTGCTCTATCATTAATATCACCACATAATGCTAGCAAGACATAATATACAGCGCACTGGGATTAGGTACCTATATGCTCCCTCACGCTTGCATAATCAGCAAATCCCACCACCACCACCGCAATCCAATGATAAGACCAATCAAAAGAAAGAGTACACCAAGAATGACGTAAAGTACGGTCCACTTTCACAAGCGCAACAAGCATACCTTGATCGTGTCATCCGCGTTGATCAAGCTGGTGAACTAGGTGCTAACTATATCTACAGGGGTCAATACTTCGTACTTGCCAACAAGTACCCTCATTTGAAACCAATTTTAAAACACATGTGGGACCAAGAAATCCATCATCACAACACGTTCAACAATTTACAAACACAACGTCGTGTGCGTCCATCACTCTTGACTCCGCTTTGGAAATTGGGTGCTATGGGGATAGGTATGGGTACTGCTTTGATCAGTAAAGAAGCGGCGATGGCATGCACTGTTGCTGTAGAGACGGTGATTGGTGGTCATTATAACCAACAATTGCGAGTCTTGACTAATCAATATGGAGTTAAATTGCGAGACAAAGAAACTGGGGAAGTTTTGGATAAGGACGATGTGAGCAAGAGTGTACAAGTTAGTGATGAGTTGCAGAGTTTGAAAAATCAAATTAGTCAGTTTAGAGATGACGAGTTGGAACACTTGGATACTGCCGTTGAACATGATGCAGAAAAGGCAGTGCCATATATGTTGTTAACTGAGGGAATCAAGTTGATCTGTAGAGGTGCCATTTGGACTGCTGAAAGGATATAAACGGAACTACGGGAGGTTGAGATTAGAGTTGTAATTAATGTTTTGATAAATTGAAGGAGTCGCCACAGTCCATCCTTACAAGTACAAAATGTATTTTTCTATTTTCTCTATTTTCTTCTTGGTCCCGTTAGGCCCCCACCTCTCTCCACTCTTTCGGCCCTGTCACCTCTATCAGTCTTCCTCATCCAAGATAAAGTTGTTCCAAAATCAGAACTATAAGCGAATGCCGCTTTATTGGGAAACCAACAAATGGAGCTAAAAGTCATGTCACCACTAGCACTATTTGGTACCTGAAACAATTCTTCACAAGTTTCTAGATCGTAAATTATCGAGTTAGAATCCTTATCAAATGAAACAGCGACAAAAGCTCCATCGTGACTAATATCTATTGAAGAAACAACCTCATCGATGTTTGTCATGACTCCCGAGTTGACCATCGATTTGGTACTCCATTTACTAACCACTCCCTCACTGGCACCAATAGTGAAATAGTGTCCTCTAGGTGATATTGAAAGTGATGTAGCTGATGATCGATGACCAGTCAAGGTTGTTTTTGAAGTGATGTCAACTCCTGAACCACCACCTGCACTATTCCCTCCTTCATCTCTCTCATTTGTGTCAGTGACTTTATAAACCGGTACTGACCCATCATGTAGTGCCATTATGAAAAACTCGTGCTTATAATTAAACCATTTCAAGTCATACACATAGTCCAGTACTTTGAACTGATTGACAATTTTATAATTTTGATTAGTGGCAAAGCATAGCACATTTGATTCTCGATCAACAACAATAACCAATTCGCCATCAAGTGAATATCGTATCAATTTCAAATTTTGCAAAGGTGTCTTGATTACGTTTTCCAAAGCGCCAGTTGAGCCTCGCCATATCTTGATATACTCATCTCTCCCTACAGTAGCAAACGTGGATTCACTATTTGGATCCCATGATATACTTTCAACAGCTTTTGAATGAGCATCTTCAATGATTATAGGGTCAATAATTCGATCGCTTTGGCATTTCCAGATCCGTAATGATTTGTCGGTTCGCGATGTGACAAGTCGCGTGCCACAATTGTTAATTGTGATGGTGATTATCTCCGATGAAGAAGATGTGTGTCCTGCCAATGGTTTGTCACGAAGTACCTGTGGCGACATCTTTTGGAAGAATAATTTATGGTATTTCACAGCAGGATCGGCCAGCAGCATTTCGGATGAAATTTTTGCTCGTGATATCGTCTGATGAGGTAATTGAAAGGCAGCCGGAACGAGGGGAAGTGTATCTGGATGTATGAAATTTGTACTGGATCTGACCCGAGTCGTGTTGGAATCATTTGATGAAAAAAAAAAAATTAAACCAACTGTGAATTCACGCCACGTACGATACAACACGCTGTTCATCTTTATACACCTTAGTTGTCGCTCATTTCGCATACGCATACACATAGAGTCCACACCTTAATAGATGTCATCTCAAAGACCCAAATTAATTTCGCTTGATGCGTTTGCCAAGACGGTTGAAGATGCCAGAATCAAGACTGCATCTGGTGGGATCATTACTTTACTTTGTATTTTCGTTGCATTATTCTTGATCCGTAATGAATATATTGATTACACAACAGTGATAGCTAGACCGGAACTAGTAGTTGATCGTGATATCAACAAACAATTGGATATAAATTTAGATATTTCATTCTTGAACCTACCTTGTGATTTGGTTTCAATTGACTTGTTTGATGAATCGGGTGATTTAAAATTGGATATCATAAACTCACAATTGGAAAAATTCAGAATTATCAAACAAGGTCATTCATCAAAACCGGTGGAGATTAAAGATGAACAACCAGCTTTGCAACGGGAAGTACCATTGGAACAAATTGCCCCTGGTTTACCAGAAGGTCAAACCGAAGGTGAATGTGGTTCTTGTTATGGAGCAGTCCCTCAAGACAAGAAACAATACTGTTGTAATACTTGTGCTGCTGTACGTCGGGCTTATGCTGAAGCCAATTGGCAGTTTTTTGACGGAGAAAATATCGCACAATGTGAACAAGAGGGCTATGTACAACGTTTGAAACAACGTATAGGTGAAAATGAAGGATGCCGCGTTAAGGGAACAGCCAAGATTAATCGTATTTCCGGAACTATGGATTTTGCTCCTGGTGCATCCATGACCAAAGATGGTCGTCATGTTCATGATTTATCGTTGTACCAGAAATACAAGGACAAGTTCAACTTCGATCATGTTATTAACCACTTATCATTTGGTAATAACCCACCAGCGAGCAAATTAGTTGATACTGGATCCATCACCCCATTAGATGGCCACAAGTTTCTTCAGCACAAGAAATATCATCTGATTAATTATTTTCTCAAGATTGTTGCTACACGTTTTGAAAGCTTAGACGGTAAGCACAAATTTGACACTAATCAGTTTTCGGTCATTACCCATGATCGCCCCTTAGCTGGAGGTAAAGACGAGGATCATCAACATACGTTACATGCAAGAGGTGGTGTTCCTGGTGTGGCATTCAATTTCGATATATCACCATTAAAGATTATCAATCGGGAAGAGTATGCCAGGACGAGACTGGGGTTTATTTTGGGTGTTGTGAGCTCGATTGCTGGAGTGTTGATGGTTGGATCATTGATGGATCGTAGTGTTTTCGCCGCTCAGCAAGCAATAAAAGGTAAAAAAGATTTATAGAGAAAGAGATCTAGATTCAAAAAGTTGTATACTGATTATGTAGTTTACTTGCGGATAGCGTGTTGCATAGATTGTAAGATGATGTTTTTTTCGATATGAAAACCTATTTACAAGCGTGTTTTCCGTGTTATACATCACTCAATAAATGCAGTATATCAGAATAATAATCCTTTGGCAACAAATCCTTTAATTCTTCCTTTGTAGTCCATTGGTATTGAATTGAATCCGATTGAGGTTCGAAATTTCCCGACAAAATGTGTGACTTAATGAAATATTCTTTATTCTGATTATGATGACATGGGACTTTGGATACATTAAAGTAGTTGATTCTTTTACCACCAATTTCATACAAGCCCTCTTCAGCTAATGTATGCAATGGAAGCAAATTTTCACCCAGTTCTTTGAAATTTGGCAACTTCCAATTCTCGTTGTGACCATTAGTTTCCTTTATAATCAAATACAACGTCCTACTTAGTTTTCTTTCCAATGAAGTGACATCATTTCGTTTATCAGCTTCTGTGATACGTGAAGCAGGGACAATTTTACGTGATATTTCATTCTCTTTGAACTCAGATTGATCTTGCCCTTCAACAATTTCATCTTCTTCTCGGTAGGTCTTGGGCAATCTAATGTATTGTCTAAAACGTCTATCTCTTAAATGCTTCAAATCAGGTTTGCCTCTAGGATATGACATTTTTGGGTTGTAACTTATGGGGTTTTTGTTGATTTGTCGATATCTCAATTCAGCCATTGTACCTTGTTTGAAATAAAACCACTTGGGGAATGTCCACATGAGTCTTCTCCATAGCTCCGATTGGTATTTGTAAAATTGTGATTCAAACGGGGTGAGGTCCTGAGTAATGATTGGAGGACGAGATAAGATTAAAGTCAGTGATATTGATTGTGGTGTAGTGGAAGATGTACTGCTGGCTGCTGTAGCAGACTGTGTAGTTGCGTAGCAACGTATCTGTGTAGCTAGAAAGCCCCTTACTTTAGGGCCGATGTAGCTCATTGCTAATTCCAGTTGGTTTAGTCTCCACCAACCTTCTGTATACATATTTCTGAAAATTTTTCGTATTTGGTTGTGGGTAGTGCAAGCACGATCAATTTGCAGACAAAAAAATGCTACCAGCTGATTTTTTTGTGAGGGAAGTTAGTGAAGAAGGGGCGAAAAAGAAAAGGAAGAAAAAATCGTTCAACACAAGAGGGCCAACGAAAGAAGCATTCTTTAACCAAGAGCATAACAATCAACCAATCAATCACTCAAGACTGACTTTGTATAAGCCAGAGCTAAACTTAGAAAAGAAAAGGTAAGACACCAGTTATTAATAAGATTCCTTCTTTTTTTGTTCAACTTTAAATTTTCTTTATAGCTTTACTGGGACGTCAACTGTCGTTGCTTTCTTTTTCTACTAGTACAACAAGAAAAAACACCAACCAGTAAGTCGGGGTATCAAGAATCACTACTAGGAACACAAAGCACGTATTCAATATTTAAAAATAAGACACAGGTCAAAGTAGTCCAACGTCGTTTCATTGTATTTTTTTCTTGATCAAATCGTAAAGCAAGTAACGCTTTGTATTTCGTAATTTGAAACCAAAAATTAAGAATAAAGAAAGAAACAGGGAAATTAGATTGTTAAGCCAAACTTAGGCAAAGATGCTGATAGAAAGATTTAACCAAATTCTCAAGGAATTGCCCACTTTAGCGGCTCCAGGGGTTTCAGGTTCCCGTATTAAAGAATTGTCTACTATTGCCAGTACGGACTTTGACAAGGAAAAAGAAAGTAAAATAATTGCTGCGCTTTATTCTAGTTGTAAATCGGCTGCTCCTTCACATAAATTAGGTACTTTATACGTGGTTGATTCAGTTACGAGGAAGTTGAAGGATGGTGCTGTTGCCTCCAATGAAACAATTAACGCATCTGCACCAGACGGAACTTTTGCGTCGGCAGTGTACAAAATTGGTCAGTTAATTGAAAGTTTGATGGATGATGCTATGGAGTATCTATTGGATCCAGTAACTATCAGTAAAATTGGTAAATTGGTGGAGATTTGGGATAAGAATCATACCTTTGATTCGGAGATTTTGAGAAAGATCAAAGATAAACACTTTAAGTCAACTACTCCTCCAGGAACCCCACCAAAGTCAAGTGTGGAACCGGTAAAACCCACCTCTGACGAGTCTAAAGATTCCAATAGTATTTTACTGGCTTTGGCTTCTTTGGCAAAGGGTGATGCTGACAACTCTGCTACCGATTACACTTCTAATTCTGCAGCTCCAGGATCAGTTCCCGTAAACGGTGCCACTGACCCAACTGCTAGCTTGTTGGCCAACTTGGCTGCAGGTGCTGGAAGCCAGACACCACATCAACAGCAACAACAGCCTAACGACCAGAATGCTATTTTCAACATGTTGCAACAATTACAAGGTGGAGCTGGTGGTGCGCAATCTTCTCACTCATCAAGTGGCACCCACTCCTCTGGTGGAATTGATGAATACAGTTCAGGAAGACGTGGCGGTAGTCGTGATCAAACCAATAATTACAAGAGGAGTAGATCCAGGTCACCCACCAGACAAATCAAATCCCCTGTCGCTGCTCCTTCAGTCCTTGCGTTGCAACAGAATATTCAGAATTTGAAACAACAAAAGGCGGCTGCTGCTGCCAACAGCAACAACAACAACCAAGGATACCAATCACCACCACAACAATATCAACAAAATCATCACCGTAATGCCAATTCTCATCAGTTCAACAAGGATCCTGCGTTTGTGCCTCCTTCGGCAATGAATGGTGAAATGAATCTTCCGGGAACTCCGCACTACCGTCCAAGGAATCTCGGGTTTGATCCGAGTGTGCCACAAGGAACCATCAAAGTGTTGTCGAGAACTTTGTTTATTGGTGGTGTTCCGAGAAATATGGATGAGAGAGCATTGGCACAAGTATTGAGACCATTTGCTGAAATTCAATCAGTCATTTTGAACAGTGAAAGAAAACATGCTTTCGTCAAGGTGTATTCAAGAAGCGAAGCGGAAAAGATTATTACCTCTTTCAACAAAGATAACTCATTGCCCTTAAGAACTCGTTGGGGTGTTGGATTTGGTCCCAGAGAGTGTTGCAATTACCAACATGGTATCTCCATTATCCCTATAGAAAGATTGACTGAAGCTGATAGGAATTGGGTTGTCAATGCACAATGGGGAGGCACTGGTGGCCAACCAATATCGAGTGGTATGGTAATTGATGAACCTGATATTGAAATTGGTGCTGGTATATCTTCCAAAGCCATGTCGAAAAAGATGCCCACTAATTCGGCAAGGAATGGGCCAAAATCAAATAGGCCAGGTGAACCGGATGAAGAGTTCGTGAAGACAACTTTACTCCCAAATCAGCAAGTTCAAATGAGTCATGGGTCCCTGCCAGGATTCAATACTTTTCAACAATCATCAGTGAATCCATTGCAAGGATTATTTGGAAACAATTCTCCCCAACAACAACATCAGCAACCTACCTTCCCTCAAGCTCAACCATTTCCATCATTTCCACCTCAAGGACAAGCACAGCAACCAGTTGGCAACAACTTCTCTTCGATGTCACAAATGTCTGGAATGCAAGGCATGCAGGGGATGTCCAATCCTGCTCAATTTCCTCCAGGTGTAGCTGAGATGTTTATGCAAATGATGCAACAACAACAACAGCAGCAGCAGCAACCACCACAATAATTCGATAAAAGGAGTACGGTATTTTACGTAGAGTTAGTGCGCATAGACATGGTGTGCTTGAGTTTGTATAGTAGTTTTAATATGAATTTTGTATCGTTTCGTATTTGCTAACGCGTTGTTTGGCGCAAATCTTCGCACAAACTTCATTGAACAAATTAATCCTTTGTTTATTTTTCTTCTCTTCACGCTGTAGCTGCGGCCAGACCATATTAACAGATGAGAACAAATCAACTTTCGAGTCTCGATATTAAAAGGAAAAATCATCCATCTACCGACCCAAAGAAGTCCATAAGGTCACCCAATGCGCAGGAGACAGGTATAGTGTCTTATACAAATCCAAGAAAGGGGGATAGTTCGTATATGAACGCTCAGCGGTTTTCACCTCAGAAGTCACAAGAAGGACAGACTTATTCCAGAAAAAAGAGGCCAATTTACGTTCATAGTGAAGATGGCAAAGATAAGAGGATAGAACCGCTGCAAGTAAAGCAAGGGAGGCAAGGGAAGCAAGGAATGCGAGACACTAAATCATACCCCACGCTGTTGGAACCAGAGAAGCATTCCAGTGATGATGACGAGAAAGAATTTGGCGTAATCAATGTATCCAAAATCACCCCGAGCCCGAGGAAGAAGAAGAGACTGTCTATTTATGACGAGATCGAAGGATTACTCGATTTAAATGATGATGATGGTGATGATGGTGATAGCAAACAGATCGAACGTAAAAAGTTAAAGGTATCTACAACTAGTGATGGGCGAATAGACTTGATTCGTAGTTTTGAGGAGGCCAAGTATGGAACTAAACAGGATATCGCCAAGAAGCACAAACTGAAAGGTATTCCTAAACCTATAACATCACGCTCTGAGCTTTTGCAACGAGCACGAGCTCATTTTGAAGAGATGAAGCTTGTGCTTGAGGGAAAGTGTCCCCCATCTATATACTATGAGAGAGCCAAAAGGATACGAAAAAACTCCTCGCATGAAACCATGACAGCTAAAGAACAAACAAGAGTAGATTGGGAACTGTTTTATGGCGGGTACTATGGGTTTCAAAGGCAATCGATCATTGGTAAAGAAATAACCAAAGTGTGTCAAAACGAGTTGCAGAAGCAAAGGAAGAACCCAACTATTAGCTACTGGTCCATACCTAGTTTTGCTACTCATGTGCTAGCCAATGAAGTTATAATACGAATGATTATGGAGGACTTGAAGCTTGATTACGATGCGGCTGAAGCTGTATGCACTGAAACTACTGATTACGGAATTGCGATTGCAGATAAAATCGAAATAGAGGATGATTATTAGTTGGTAGTTAGAGTTAATAGATCTGTGAATAGAATTATCTCTCTTGAAGATGTTGATTGTAGGAGAAACTTCGAGCGAGGCCAGACTTGAAGCTGCAGTCATCATCCATTTTGGAATTATTGCGAGAATGCAGGTATTTACCACGTAGAGCTTGTTTTTCTTGTTGGGTACTGCTTGGGTGCAAATGATGGGCAAAAAGTTTTCTTGCGTGAAAATGAACCCAAATGATTAAAAGATAAATTTCGATAAAGTAATTATCATCATCATCCACAATATTGTTCACTAGACTACTAAAACCCATTTGGGTTCAGCTACCGAAACGGATATTCATTCATCAATTGCGAAACACTTCTACAATGTCAACAGACTTGGTGTTTGTCAAAGAAATCTCAGCGACTGCAATAACAGGAAAAGATGCATGGAATAGACCGGCCCCACAACCAATCACCGTGTCCGTGTTCCTCAACACTGACTTCCATAGAGCTTCAGTTACTGACAACTTGAAATATAGCGTCAACTACGCGGTCTTGACGAGACACATCTCGGATTTTCTCAAGTCAAACGAACACAGAAATTTCAAGTCTTTGGGAAGTATAGCAGAGGCAGTAGCACTGATTGCCCTTGATGAAAAGAGTGGAGGAAGTGAAGTTGCGAAAGTAATAATCAAGAGCCCCAAGTCAGAAATTAGAGCCAATAGTGTAGAGTATGAGTTGGTTCGTAGTAGAATTGATTCGGCAGCTAATATTGACAGCTACAACGTCACCAAGTTACGACTCTTGACTATCATCGGGGTGTTCACTTTTGAAAGACTCCAAAAGCAAATTGTGGATGTTGATTTGAAGATTTGGATAAAGAAGGATGACCCGAGGTTGGATTTCCATAAAGTTGTCCGTGATATTGTTGATTATGTCGAATCATCCAACTTCAAAACTGTTGAAGCGTTGGTGTTCAAGATCGGGCAGCTAACGTTTCAAAACTACTCCAATCTTGGGATAGAGTCCGTTGACGCTAGGGTTACCAAGCCAAATGCCTTCAGTCACGTCGAGGGTGTTGGTGTGAGCTCTTTGATGACCCCAAAAAACTTTACTAACGTTGAACCATTAGCTTTGAACTATGTGGCACATGATAAGGAGGACTTTAATTTGCCCGTAGAGAGCGAAGAGGGTTACAATTATAAGGGAAGACACGTTGCATATATTGCGATAGGATCCAATATCAACCAAATGGAAAATATTACGAAAGCACTAGAGAAGCTTCAAGGGTATGGTATCATTCTTGAATCCACATCGTCCATGTATATTTCAAAACCAATGTATCATCTTGACCAACCTGATTTCTTCAACGCAGTTGCAAAAGTGTCCTTCATTGACCACTCTCCACACAAATTGCTACAGATTCTAAAAGAAATTGAATATGCACATTTGGCGAGAGTCAAGGAGATTGAAAATGGACCTCGAACAATTGATTTAGACATTTTACTTTACGACAATGTTCAAATCAATACAGCCGATTTGATTATACCGCATAAATTGATGTTGGAAAGAACATTTGTTTTACAGCCACTTTGTGAGCTATTACCACCTGATCAAACTCACCCCATTAGTGCCGAACCGTTTCATGACCATTTGCAACAATTGTTAACCAATAAGCCTGAAGATCACGTTCAAAAGGATTCAAGCTTATTACAATTTATTCCCGTGCCGAGAATATCAACAGATGAGAATGTGATGAGGTTTGATCAGATCAATTATAAATCGCCCACTCTTTGTATGGGAATTTTGAATATGACCCCAGACTCCTTTAGTGATGCAGGTAAGTACTACTCATCTTCTTTGGAGGAAATTGTCGCTGAGGCTGGTAAGCTTGTGAAACAGGGTGCACAAATCATTGATATTGGAGGCGTTTCAACTAGACCGGGGAGTGTCGCTCCATCGGAAGAAGAAGAGCTTAAGCGCGTGCTCCCTCTTGTCAAGGCAATAAGGCAGTCAACAGATCAAAATTTGGCCAAAGTTTTGATTTCAATAGACACCTATAGATCTGATGTCGCCAAGAAGTGTCTTGAAGTGGGTGCTGACATTATCAATGATATATCGATGGGTAGGTATGATGAACGTATCTTTGATGTGGTGGCAGAATATGGTTGTCCTTATATCATGAATCACTCAAAGGGAACCCCACAAACAATGTCCAAGTTGACAAAATATGAAGCAAATAAAAATGACGACATTGTAGAGTTTGTTATCGACCCCAAATCCGGACAGCAAGAAACCACAAATGACCCGGAGTTGAATAACTTTTTAAATGGCGTTTCTAGAGAATTGTCCCTTCAAATATTGAAAAGTTTCCGTGCTGGTGTAAAGAAATGGCAAATCATATTGGACCCAGGAGTTGGATTTGCGAAAAATTTGAACCAAAATTTAGCCATCATCGCTAATGGGTCATTTTTTAAAAAGTATTCCATTCAGGTTAACCAGCAGACGAGTATTGGGGGTAATCCAAATCAGTCGCTGTCTTACTTCAGTTTCAACGGAATGAGTGTATTGATTGGTACTTCGAGGAAAAAGTTTCTAGGTACAATCACGGGCAAACCAGATTCACCGTCTGATCGAGTCATGGCTACTGCAGCAACCATCACTTCGGCGATTCAGCAGCATGCCGATTTCGTAAGAGTTCACGATGTCGATGCATGCAAAGATGTTATCAAAACCAGTGACGCAATTTATAAGAACATTTTCTAGACAAATATCTATATAGTCGCTTTGATTTCCACATTTTGCCCAATACACTACGCCCTTTTTCCTGTAAATCTTCTTTTCATCTTGTTGCTTATGCTTTTATTCCATACAATTCCACTCATGATAGATCTATGAAATCCATAAACATCATGTATGTTCTCCTTCTCCGCACCACTTGTCGAGTTCATTAAGCTTTGTTTCTCTTCTTCTGTCATTTCAGTTAAATCCTTCCGTTTTGTATTCAAATGCATTTTTTGTCTTTGTCTTGCGACGAAATCCCGACACTTGTCAATTTCACCTTGAGATAACGAACCAAATCCGTATCCACCAATTTTCTTGAAACAATGATCGATCAACAAATTCGGGTCTAAAATCTGTTTGGGGAACCCTTGCATAAACTGAAATAATTCAACTTGTTGATTTTCTCCTGCTCCCGGAGTTTGTTGACTTTGAAACTCAGGAGAGTCTATGCACATTTTAAAGATTGTCAATGATATGCGGAAAATGGTTTTGGAGCCTTCGTACCATAAAATGTCCCAAACACGTAATGCGGTTTCAATGGGCAAGACACCAACAAAGAGCGACATGAACCAAGACGAAGTAACCAACGTCACTGGAGACAATCGAGCCAATACGTTATCCTCCTTCAATCTTTCTCCTTCAAAATCCGTCCCCAAGGTGTCCCACAATGTAGGCAAGTATTCTTTTACACAAAGCATTAAAACTCCCTGATCTGTATGAACACCCTCCAAATCTGCCAGATGAACATTCGGGATTATTCTTTCGGTCAAGATGACCAACATCCAAAATGAACGCTCTTCATCCATAAAAAGTAGGAGAAGGCCTACTAAGAAATTTAACGATTGGCAGTAGCCTATCTGTGGCTGATAATGAGCAAAAGCAGTCAAAACTCTCCTTAATGACTTGATTAGGGCGGTTTCTTCCCTAGTATAGCTGACTTCACGAGTCGGAGGGTCTTTACTAATAGATGCATTGAAGTAAATATTGTCAGGAAATGTTCGAAACAAATCTCTTTCAATCACTTCAGTTTCTTTATTCTGGATATCTCTTGTTTCAACCACCAACTTATTGTAAAGTCCCTTGTGTTTCCGTAGCTTGTCGTATCCACCTGCGTAGAAAAACCAGGCATTGCCACGCCATTCTGATGGAATACCTCGCCTCACCATTTTCTTTATCTTATCCGACTTAGGCGGGAACCTAGTCGGTATCTCCTCGTTATTTCGACCAGCGGATGATGAGGTACTCGCGGTTAATATATGCAACCCATGATCTTTCATGACTCTTTCCCACTTCTTTTTGCGTCTGATAGTGTATTCCGAATATTGTTCAAACCAGGCATTATATTCCGCAACAGAACGTCCTTGAGATGTGCTCTTTTTGAAGCCATACCGATCAAAGTCGGACTTTAAAATCTCTGCATCTGACTCCTCTGTGGTTGGTTTGATATAGCTGTCTCTTTCAGATGAAGTGTCAAGTGCCGTTGCCGAAGAATTATCAATCGAGACAAACCCATTTTGATCCAAGTTGGTTGTACTATTGTTTTGAGTAGAGACGTCAAAACTTTTGATGATGGAGGTATCTGAGTTGATATCTTGCAATGGTGATGGAATCCCAACATCTATATAACTATTCCGTCGAGATGGACTCTCTTGGGCATATGTATCTAGAATGGAAAAATTTCGCGAATAGGATGATTCATTGCGTTGATGTTGGACATTTCGTTCAAAGCTTGTTGTCAGGGACCCGGGATCTAGTGTATGATATTCGTCATTGTTAGGACCGAAGTGGTTGTTTGGAATAGAAGGATATTGTTCAATGTTTTGGTCAACGGTAGTGGCCATAGTAGATGTTTGTATTTATGTATTCCTGAATTTCTAGACTTTTTCTTGATCGGATAATTCTTTAAATGTAAATCATAGACTACAAGTAACTGCCTGCACCCATCTGATGAAAGCCTTTGAGTCTATGATTGAGATGTAGCTCAGGTTTTGTTATGAAAGGCAGAGGAAAAAAGTCTGATCTGCTATGCCGCTATTGTACCTGAAATTCCATAAAACCTTGATGCAGCAATTTGTTACACTTCGGATCAGGCGCATGAACGCACAATTTTTGGAAAAAAAGAAACAAAAGAGCAAAGGGGAAGTTTCAAGGAAAGAAAAAGTAGAACACTCTACGATGTAAGGGAAGAGGACGGAAGTTGGTGGTCTGAATCTCAGGGACACCAGGATAGGGTGGATCCAACCTCTTACCATTTGCGCGTGTTTGGATGTAGCGACAACAACAACGGACGAGACGAATAAACTTCTAGTAGATGTAAAGAAGATTCTCCCGGCTCTTGATGTTTTCGGCGAAGGTCCCCCCCCCTCCTTGCCTCCCCCTCGTCAGTGTTTCAGTTATTCTCCTTGCAGAAAGACTAGAACATGGAAATCTTTCTCTAGTTGTGTATCAGTTGGCTATGCAGGGACTTTAAGCGCTGCGCAAAAAAAAAAGAAAACAAAAATAGAAAACAGAGTTACCTTTGGAGAGGGATTTACACTCGGACGAGGTTTTAGTGTTACACTGATAAAGCCGATAGCTTCCAATTTAAGCACAACGTAACCGTTGAATACCATGTATTGGAAAAATACATGGTGGGAAGGAAAAGCCTATCCTTCGTGTGAGGAAATCAAATTGAATGAAGGCATGGTAATATCGCATGATCATGATTACTCAGTACAACATATCCTGAAAGCTATTTACGTACAGAACTGTTACCGCGACGCCATACCCGTTTTGAACACCAACGTCGGTTTAGTTATTGATAAGTTTACAAAGCCTTTACCTATCGTTGCTGAGTCATGGGCAAATTTCACTCATCACAACATTCGAGGGTCTTTCAGTTACAGTGTGGTATCTATCGTATATGCTATTGCCGTACTGGCTGTTATCACTTGGTTTCTCACCATTTTTGTCTTTACCAACTATACCATTAAGCCATCGTGGTTGTTGAAGTTATCTACGTTGCTATCTTCAGTTTATATTCTTGTGGTTGTTGTTAAATCAATCATCATTTTCCACCTGCAACAAAGGGAAGGGTATCTTCATGGAGCAAAGGTTTTGAATGAAATAAACGAAAATAAAGCAGTTAATATTATCGACTTGATTGTAGTGTTACTTCTACAAATCAATCAAGTGCAAGTTATTATGAGATTATTTCAGCGACAAAAGGATAAACGTCTCACGTTTTATGTCGGTTGTGCTGCATCTTTGACATCACAAGTCATATGGGGTGTGTCACAGTTTCATTTCTTTGACGTCAACAACGAAGCAGGAGATATCTTGCCCGCATTTATTTACTTGGTGAGAATTGCTATGGCTTTATGCTATGCTGCTATCATCACCGTCTATTTCATCAGTAAAATACAAATCATTATAGCTAATCGACGAATTTGGTTGTTAACCCTACTCACATTGATCTTGATCTATAGCCCGGTTGCCTTTTTCATTGCCGATGTTTCTAATGCTTTCATATATGAATTATCAGAGATTTTCTCTGTTGTGAATTATGTGATTGGCGTGGTGATCCCATGGGAATGGTGCAACAAATTCAATTTGATAATGAGAGCTAAAGAAAAAGAGGGTGTTCTTGGAAGACGATTTTATGAGGATGAATCGTATGAGCTTGACAGGTTTGAGCTTTTCGTTGAAGAGCAGATGCCAGCAGATGACGATGATGGTGATGGTGATGATGCAAGTGGCGAGAACGCCATCCAACGTGGTGATGAAGAAGCAACCCAGAACCACAGACAACTTCTTTCACGAAGAACTAACTTTACCCTTGATAGACCAGACATTGATGCAAGTGATTTGTCAGCTGCTACAAAGGTCTTGCATGCATTGCAAGCTTCGAAACAAGCATTCTTGACACTAACAGATAATATTATAGCAGCTGGCTTTGCTATACCGAGGTCTGTTAGTGTGTCTACTCATTCATTTAGTGGACGACTGAGGGAAAATCATCAAGTTGATTTGGATGAAGCGAATGATGCTAGAACTAAAAATACCAATGCTGGAGCCGGCAGTTTCAGCGGGGAAAATGCCACTCACGAAGCACAGCCAGAATTCAATACAGCATCATCCACAACTAGCAGAAACAGAAGAAACGTTTATGTATATGCCAAAAAAGAGGTTGTCGTGGATCTTTCTAGTCAAGAAGAAGAACGTTAACACCTTAAATTGTTATTTACTATGTATTAAATCTTTTCATGACCTTTCTTTGCAATTTCTAAGCATTCATCTTCGTAACCAGGAATATGGACGTACGCAATATCTGAATCGGTGAGGATTTTGTAAGAAGTATTGTCCTTTACGAAAACGTCAGGTTCAACCACCCCAACAAAACACGTTTTAATTCCAGGTGTCTGTAAAATTCTTTGAACACACGGGAGGTTACCGCTCAAACGAAAGGAACAAGGTTCCATGGTTGTAAAAAGCTCAGTTCCCAATGGTACTTCTCTTTTCCCAGACTTTTCAAAATACTTTTCCAATGCACATTGCTCAGCATGGGTGTTTCCTTCAAGCTCTCTAGAATGTCCCGTTGAAAGAACTTCACCATTATGGACAATCACGCACCCCACATTGAATTGTGTTTGCGTTTCACCGCATTTGTTTGCTTCCCTTAATGCTTGAAGCATGAATTTTCTGCTATATTCAAGGGCCCATTCAGGATACTCGGTTTTATACCATGATCCATCATCAGCTTTATATGAATACGCATGTAACCAAAGCTCGAGATCGTTAAAACCTGGATCAGTGTATAACGGCAATCCTGTATGTGGGCATATTTCGTTGGAAAGCACCTCGCCATCTTCCTCTGGGTGTATCCAACTCGAAGCTGCCCTGGTTTTTCCGATAGAGTCCAACTTGGAAATCACTTCGAGATAATTTGCATTCCCATCCTTGCCGAGTTGATCACCCCAAATATACGGGTTGGAATATATTGGATCATTTGCTATTGGATAGCCTATGTATTGCAAATGAACTCTAATTTGATGCGTTCTTCCAGTTAAAGGATGACACTTTACCACGCTAGTGTCAGTGACTGGATCATAAGAGACACGTTTGAACTCGGTAACAGCTTCTTTGCCTTGTTTTTCATCAACAACGTTCAATGTGTGTTTGGGACTCAAGGTATACAACGGCTTGTCAATCGTAAGGTTTGTCGTGGGAAATTGTCCTTTAACTCTGGCAATATACTCCTTGGAAACATTTCTATCCCTTATTTGCTTCATAAGATCATTTGACCCTTGCGCGGTTTTGCCCAAAAACATCAATCCCGATGTTAATCTATCCAACCGATTGCATGGGTGCACCGTTTTGCCCATGTCGTGTTGTAAAATCTTTGTGATCGTGTTGTAACGATATCGGCCAGTGGGGTGAGCTGGGATACCGGAAGGTTTATCAATGACAAGTAATTCATCATTTTCGAACACAATCTTGATTGGCGATGAATTAACTGGTGGCTCTCGTCTAAAGCCGCGATGACTAATAAGATCCCCATTTCGGACAACTGTTTCCAAATTGGCAGTTTTCGAATTGATACTCACCATTCCATCTTCAATTGCCTTTTTATATGCCTCTGGTGTTCTGTCTCTAAACTCATCGGTGAATATATCCAACAATATTCGATCTCTCCAACGAAGTTTACAATAGGTCAAGTACGTGAAATAGTAAGGTGTAACTCTTCTCAACTTCCCATCAATGATGTACTTTGCGCCTTCTGCTTCTTCTTCAGCAATGGTCTTGCCTTCGATCAATGTGTCATCACTGCTATTGGAGCCACCCATCTGATCAAATGCCGTCTTTTCAAATTTATCTCTTTCTTGTTGGCGTATTCTGAATCCTTGAGCATCGCGAACCTTAGAACCTCGTAAATGGGACCCCTGTGAGGGCGACCCACTTCTCTTTATTCCAGAAGGGGCACCATTTGTTGACATGTTTCTCAATATTCGTCGCAACTTGATGATGAAAGAGCGTTGACCGAGGAGACAAGATTTTGTCACATCAAAAGAAAAAGATTTTGCAATCGCGACAAGTGAAGAAGAAAACAAGATCACGTTTATAATAATGACCTCTTCAAAATTTAATTATATTAGTCCTTGCTTTTTCAAATCTAAATAATCTAAATAGCTCATCACATTTCCCTGTTTGTCTTCGACTTCAATAGCATCATGTATTTCGCTCTGTTTTGTCCTCAACTCCTTCTTCAAGTTTTGCATCAACTTTTGAGCTTCATCAATCAGCGAGATGTTTTTGAAATATGGAAACATATCCTCGGCGATTCCTAAAAGTTGCAATCCTTTTTGATGTTTACTACCACTGAAATGCCTTTCAAAAGCTTGTTTGCCCTTGTATCCAATGTTGCCACATATTTCACACGTGTATGTTTTATGCAACCCTTGAAGCTTGTAAAGCCAAAATGGAATTGGCGTACCATCAGTACCCAATGGGAGATTTTTGAACAAATCAGCATCAGCATCTGTTTCTGAATCTGAATTGGATTCCCCATTAGAATCTGATCCACTACTATCAACCTCTGTGTACTCATTCTCGATATCTAGTTCATCTTGATTCTCATTGAACCTGGCTCTTTCAGACAGCACCAAGTATTTTTCTGTTTGGTGTATAACTTCCTCTAGATGACCGGCTATGATTTTTATAGCTTGCTCATACCAAGCATTAGGTTTATTCTTATTCAGTTCACCTTCAATTTTGGAAGCCTTTTTTAGATGCTTTTTACTTTCAAGATGAGCTTTGTACACTGTTTCAGTAGCAAAGTGTTTGTCACAAATAGCACAATAAAGCTCAGGAGAAGCCTCATTTTGGTTGGGGTTCCTGTTAATGTTGGTATCAATTGTCTCAAGGACATGATCTGTATCCGACAATGGATACAATTGTTGGTGCTTCCGCTTCAAAAGTTCATAAAGGGACTTTAAATATGGACGATAAATGTCTTGATTGACCTTTTCATAAGGAAACTTGTGGAAAGAGTACAAATACTGGACATAGGGAACCTCACTAGATGAAAAGTACTTATTGTAGTATTGATGAAACTCTTTCAAGTCAAGAATGTCGTTGATTTCAATATCTCGTAAATGAGATGCGGCCGAGCTTAATAAAGCTTTTCTTCTTGCCATAGTTATTTCCTTGCCATCTCCTTTTTTGAACTTGATCTTTATATCTTTAGGGTCAGCACTACCAAACAACGAGTATTTCAGTTGCGTGTCTTGAACATTTCGTCCTTCATCGGGATCGTTTATCAAGGGAGCGATCAAATTGTCGAATTTTACAAGCGAGTCGTCCTCCTCTTTAAGGTTCTGCAAGTCTTGCTTTATTGGGGCCACATTGTCAAATGACGCCAGAGCTTGTTTCAACAATAGATTGTACTCGTCCAGTAACTGCTTCAACTCATGCTGCTGAAGACGAAACAAGCGCTTAGTATGTACTCTTCTCTTTTCAGTTAGTATATTGCCATGTTTAGGGCGTAATGTTTTCGGAAGTAGATCTGGATTTCTCAAAAATCTCCGAGATAAAGCAACCTCGATTGCATCAAGACTTTCCAATGCGGATCTCTGTTTCTCAAGTGAATTACACATGCGTGATAAAAAGTGTTGATAGATGTGGATGCAGACACACAGAAAAAAACACACAGAAAAAAAAGGTGGTTTTGTGATGAAGCAAACTAAAAGATACCGAGACTAGATATGAAATTGCACTTTTGAAGCTTTCGCAGCCCAGCAAACACCACACTAGTTTCTATCCACAATGTCCAGCTCACTTTCAACTCACCCTGCAGTCCAAGATCCAATTCCATTGTTTTTTTTCACCTACAATTGCAATCAACAAGATATAATACCAGAGGTGTTTAAATCGAAACTACTTCAGATTCTACCTGACCAATTGTCATCTCTTTATGTCTTTGGGTTTCAAGAGTTTTGCACCGTATTGGAGGGGCTATTCCCATTTTCGGCCAATCCCAAGCTAATCCAATTAAATCAGTTATTGCAGCTGGCGTTACACGAGAAGTACCAACAACCCACTGGCTTTCTGACAATATCGCTGACTTTTGTTGGAGCTATAGGCATGATAATTATAACACCTTTTGCTGCCAAGTTTAAAAATATCAGGAGTGCCACCACCAGCTGTGGTTATGCTTATTCAAGCTTGAAAGGTGGCGTTGGTGCTAGAATTTCGTATTTCCCCGAGGGAGCATTTGATAGCACAAACTTTGTTGAGTTGTCATTTGCAACGGTGCATTTGAACGCATTTGAGGGTGAATACTATTATCTTCAACGGAACAAGAACCTTTACAACATCATGCGATCTTTGAATTTTGGTGATGGGTATGGATTAATCAAGCCCAAGAATCATGTTTTTATATTGGGAGACATGAACTACAGAACTACTCAAGATTATTCTACGACCAGTGCCGAGAGTCAAGAATTGCTTTCGTTGATTGATGGATCTATTCTTGATGCCAGCTATTTTAAAAAAGTGGAAACTCTAGTCGACAAGTACGATGAATTGAAAATGAGTATGAGGAATGGAGACGTGTTGCAAAACTTTTCCGAAGGTAGGATAACGTTTCCACCAACATACAAATTCCATGTGAATACGGCAATTTACAACACAAAGCGGTCTCCGTCGTGGTGCGACCGAATTGTTTATCTTTCCTCGTACGAAGAAGTTGGCAAAGACAATTTGGGACAGCAGTTGTTGAAATTGCCTCATGGAGGTAAATCTGACAATGAGGAAAGAGTAGGTAATTATCTCCCCGTGGTTAAAGAGTACAACTCATTAGAATCGCTTTTGATGTCAGATCATCGTCCAGTTTATCTTGAAATGACAGTTCCGTTCAATCCACCAAAGCTGGTGATATCTTCCTTGTCCGGTTGTTTGCAGATTCTACCTGCCGGTTTAAGATCAGATATCTCATTTGATGGGTTCTCGCTGCTTGAAGCTCTTGAACGTAGTTCCAATGTGGTTAGCGGGCCAACCACAATATATTTGAAACCAACAACGCTCGATGGAATTACTCAAACATTGATCCGCCCATTGTCAAATTCAATCATTGGGTATGGTCTATGGTTAGGACTGACGAGACAAGGAAGGATATTTCTGGTGGTGGTTGTAATCTCGTTTTGGGTAATTTTCCGATTCTTTTAGTAGATCAGAACTAGTAAGGTACAAAAAGACTAAAAACCAGTAAGGTGCAACACAAATAAAACATTTATGAAAAAATACACCTTTGTAGTTACAAACCTCTTCATATATAAGTCGCCAGTAATCCTACGCGTTGATTGTTTCCGCTAAATACCGTTTTCATTTTTAATTTTTAAAAAACCTCATTTAACTATAAACAAATTCCTGTTGAGAACCAAAGAGCAACCACTTTAAATGACATCAAAAAGTGTCACCCAAAACACAGCACCTTTCAGCAATAAGATGTACTAACTTAATCTTAAGCGGTACATTCCCTAGAAATATGGCCTGATTTTCCACAGTTGTAACAAGTCTTTGCTGCAACATTTGAACCTCCAGCAGCAGAGTGGCAATCCTTGGAAATGTGACCTGGTTTACCGCAAGCATAACACTTGACAGTACCAGCTTGACAATCCCTAGCAAAATGGTTGGGACCACCACACTTGTAACAAGTGGTGCCTGAAGCAGAGTGTCCACCACCTCTTGAACCACCAAAGGATTTCCTAAATGGGGGAGCTTGGCCAGATGGAGGTTGGTCACAGTCTTTGGAAATGTGACCAAATTGACCACAGTTGTAACACTTGGCACCTTGGGCTTGGTTAGGACATTCACTTTGGATGTGACCTACGTCACCACATGAGTAACATTGTTTAGAAGTGGCTTGTTTTGGTTCCGGGCAATCACCTGATTCATGACCTGGTTTACGACAGTTGTAACACAATCTTTCTTCTTGGGTACAATCGTCAGCAACATGGCCAGCTTCACCACATTTGTAACACGTTCTTGGAAATACAGCAGCCATCTTTATCACTTGTAAAACTCTTTTGGTTATTTACTCTTTCAACCTCTTCCTCTACTATCAACAACTTTCAGTTCACTATTGTAAACGTAGTTTTTCTAGGTCTTTGATGTTTTATGAAGAAATGATGTTATAAGTCACGTAATTTTCGCTGAGTGGAAGAAGAAGAAGAAAAATTTTCGGCAAATCGATGCAAAAGTACACGACCCCATTTCTGTATTTTTTTTTCTTTTGTTTATCGGAGCCGTCTGAGGGATACAACTAAATTCGGCAATTACGAAATATTGGATGAAAACCATTGTGCAACTTAGTTGAAGAGACACATTCCCCGCAATGCAGTATCCATACTTGATTTCAAGATCGCTTGATCCTATTATTGGCATTGGAATGGGGGTCGCATCATATTACTTGTATGAGCAAAGGGTTGGGCGTGCTGAGGGCCACTCATTGAATGAATTGGTGGTAAAAAGGTTTAAAGAATGGAAAGAAAGAGGAATGAGAAAAGAAATAGAATGATTGAGACAACCTATATTTGTAAACTATTCACATTCCTTTAATTTCTTGAATAATTGCTCGGATTGAGCTGGATCAGATATATCTTGTTTGACAATTTTGTAAATTTGCTCCCATGCTGATGCGCTGAGGGTGGTACGAGGTACAATTGATGGTGAATCCTCATTTAATGGTAATATGTCTGTATCTTTATTCGTAGGTGGTGTAATGATACAATTAAATGATAATTCAGTGCTGTCACCAACTAATGTTGATAACGTAGTCGCATCTTGAACAACTTTGGACTTGAGCATCAATTTAACATTGTCTGGTGTTATACCAGCTGATTGTAAACTATCGGCTTGGGCAATCAATGCCGATTTGATTTTGTAGATGGTTGTGGTTGTGGACGCATCAAATTCACACGATACTTTGTATGGGGGTTTGATTGATTTAAATTTCAACTTGACGAATGCTTCTCCTCCTTCCCTTCTGTTGGTAGTAGGAAACTTGTAGTTGAATTTGGGCAAACTGGGCCCCAATGATTGTAACTTATCATAATCATGAGTTGAGTAAAATTGATTGGGGGATGAGTTTTCAGATAAGCCCATCAATTGAACGTACGTTTGTACAAACTGTTTCTCTGGGTTGATCGGCTCGACAGCGGAAACTGATGTAGACATTGTGAAGCTGAATTGTGGTAGTGCTAACTATGTGAACTAGGCCTTAGTGCTTAGACGCATTTGAATGATTTTTTAATTTTTGGAAGTCGAATGCGGCAACTTATCTACGAACTATTCCACTACTCGAACAACTACACCTACGAAACCAAAGCTTCTCCCTTAAAATGTCATTCTTCCAATCATTCCTGAAATATACGCCATTGAGTCAGAACCCAACTTCAGATGGCGCTCCCTTGCCACCCCCAGTGACGCAACCCGGTTCTTCCAACTCAATTAAAACTAGACTTCAAAAACTAAATCCGTTCCGCAGTCAATCAGTATACTTGGAAGACGACGAAAACTACGTCACATCCGAACCAGGGATGTTTGAGCTATCGAGGTGGGATAGAATGCTCGTGTTTGCGTTATGTTTTGCCGGTGCCCTATGTTGTTGGCTCATTTGTATCTTTTTGTTCCCCGTTTTGAGTTTAAAACCACGCAAATTCGCTTTGCTTTGGTCATTGGGGCTGATATTCTTTCTCATTAGCTTTGGTGTATTGCAAGGAGCTCAGGCTTACTTGGTGCATTTATTTTCATCAACAAGAATCATATTCACCATTGTGTTTGGTGCTAGTATAATATTGACCTTGATTAGCAGTTTGAGCTTGAAAAGTACCCTATTGTCAATTATATTTGCTGCAATTCAATTAGTGGCTGCGTTGTGGTATACAGTCAGTTATTTCCCGTTGGGTAGGCAAACTCTTAACCTTGCAGGTGGCGTCGCCAGAGGACAAGTGGAGAATTGGATCAATTCTTGAAAATACAAAAGCGCCTATGAAATCTTGCTCTATTCACTATATACTTTTATAAACTCCTCTTGCGATAATTTTTCAAAATCTGGAAATGCCGAGTACAATCCCTTTTCAACAACCTTGACAATGGCTTGGTTAGCTTTGGTGTCATTCTTGCTCGCTTCAGATAATTGTATCACCATATCTCCAATTTGTTTGCACTTCTTATCACCATATTTGTTTAAAACCTTATCCAAACTCTTGATTGCTTGCAATGCCAAAACGTATTTACCTTGGGTGGCATAAATCTTGAAAAGTAATTCCCAAGTTAATTTCGATCGAGGCGCTTCTGTTGCCAAGGGTTCGACTAGCTTCGATAACTGTTCAATGTAGTCAAGTTGCTTTAGATCCAGCAAAAGAGTGAGTCCAAATGGGTCTTGATCATCTTTCTCACTTTCGACTTTAGCAGCTTGGTCTAGTTTCTTTTTATTTGTTTTGGCCTTCTTTTGCTTTTTGCCATTCTTTTTAATCGTTGCGCGGTCAACTGCCTTCTCTGGACTCGCCTTTTGCTCCTCATAAAGTTCAAAATAAAGATCAGACAACCCTTTTACAGCACGCATGTAAACAGGGGTGGCATGGATTTTGTCTTCCCACCTCAACATATCAATATAATCGCGAGGAGTTCCTCGCCTTAAACAGTATGAGTGGAAATCATATTGATCGTTGTAAAACGTCTTAAAATTCTTCACAACTGCTTGAAATCTTTTTAATGCTAATCCCTTGTACATGGCAATATTCTCCACCAAAGATGCATATTCCTCGCTCTCTTTATCAAGGTCAGATTGTGCAAGCTTCTTTTCTTGTGTATGGTATAATCTCGTGTATGCTTCTGCACTTTCAATCAATACCCAATTGACCTGCATCAAGTGCAAATCCTTACATCCATTGACAGCATCCTCATCGAGTTTTGTAAACAAGGATATACAATCAATGGCCTCGTCAACTTTGTTGGCACGGAGCATATACTTTGTGGCTTTAGAGTTGATGAAACGGTCTTGCAAATCCAACTTTCTACCTTCATCCATGACTTCCGATGCTTTCTCAAACAAGCCCTGGTGTTTTAAAATCCGAGCCTTGATTATGTACAACTCGACTAAAGTAGGAGAATGTTCAATTGCCAAATTGATGTATTTCAAGGCTGTGTCCAACTCCTCCTTGTATAAATAATGCTGAGCAAGATAAAAATAGGTCCATACGGTAACAGTTGGATTTGAGTTTTTTGGTGCCTCTATTTCAAGAAATTCGGTAACCACCTTCTCAATGACTTCGAGTTTCCCTTTATATCCATACAATGGCTTGACGTTAACAAAGGTCGCTGGAACTCCACGTAAAAGCTGTGGGATGATGTACTTTTTACATTTTTCCACAAACAAAGGAGACTCAGCGGGTAAAAATGTCAATGGCAAATATTGTGGTGGATCTGATTTTGGATAAAATGATGCGAGTTTGTCATACAATTTCACTCTCAATTCCAATTCCTTGGTGTTTGTTTCTAGTGCCAATTCCAACATAACATAGTACTGCATATTGTCGGGGTTCGTTTTCAACAATTGTCTATACACCAATGACGCTTCCCTTTTCCGATCCAATAACATCAAATACTTGGCCTTGTATTCCAAGTACGATAAGTGATCTTTGATATTTTCAAGATCCTGTTCCAACACCTCCAATGCCTTGCTGATATTGCCCGATTCGAAGATTATTTGATTCTTGTACAATATAGCCTCCCCATGTTCGTACATGTCATTCTCTGTCAAGTGTTCCTTTATAATGCCTTCTATTTTGGTGAGCGTGGCGACTGCTCCTGAATAGTCCTTGTTCAAATGTTGAGCAACAGCGAGTCCAGTCCAATTAGCTCTAAATCCAGGGGCATGCTCCAAGTATTGTTGTCTGCACTCAATCAATGGTTTATAATCACGGTTCTGTACTTGCATGAATGACAAGTCACGCAAAATTGGTTTGTTTGGTGATCCATTATCCATTGTAGCTTTAAACCACTTTGCAGCTTCGACATAATTCTCCGATGCACGATAATACAATCCCACCAAATGATCAACGAGATAGTTTGATGAATCCTTATCAATTGACTTTTTGATATAAGTTGCTGCTTCATCTTTGTTCCCCGTAAAGTACAATATACACCCTTTCAATGCTAGTGATTCAGCATGATTTGAATTTTTTTTCAAATTTGCATCCACGAGTTTCAAAGCTTTCTTGTATTGCTTTTGATCGTACAATTTCAAAGCTTCTCTGAAGTTTCCATCTTCCTTGTTGACAAAGATAGGAGTGGCTTTCTTTGGCGCCATCGGGACTTTAGCTATTGTAAATTTAGATTGTAAGATACGGAAGTTGGATATCTTCGAGGACGACGGAAAAAAAATTTTGTAGTAGCCATGCGTCGGTTAATAAGTGTCTCGTTCAGTGTCGCAAAAACCATAAGTGTGGCAAAAAGAGTGTGTTATTCACAAATCCTTCCAGATATTATAAATTATATATATAGTTTTCCATTGATTAACCACTTATCGTATTTTAATATTCTAGACTATTGAAAACTAATCTGAAATAGAAATGGTGATGGGTGATCTTCATACGGTTGTATTTCAATCCTGAGCCCTCCGACAGTTTATCATACAAACTTGGCACAGTTTTTAAATAATCCGCATTAGATCTTGCTGAAGTTTGTTGGCATCATCACAACAAAGGTGATAGTGAGAGGTATAAAGCTGTAATTGATTTCAATAGAGTTATCACTTCTAACGTATTGTACATAGAACATCAGTTATAGGTCTAGATCATCACCATTGTATTTGTAATCGCCATAAGAATCACTGAGACAACTACCATGTCAGGATCAGAGGGCTGCAGAAGCAACGCAAGAATGTGTTCTCTGCTAGCTCTAATGTGGTGGATCCTCCCCTCCCCCCCTTCCAGTAGTGATGATTGAGACTCATCTGGAAATAGCAGGCCTCCGTTTAATTTTTGGTCCTCTCATGGGAATACCCTCGGAATCTAACACACCTGCATAGAACACCTGCATAGAACACCAAAACGAAAAGCTAAAAAATAAAAAAATACAAAACAAGTCAAATCTTAAACTCGACTTTTTTGGCTGCTAAAAAGAAAACATCATCTCGGTGCCACTAAACTTACCTTGAACAAGCTACTGTAAGATGTCTAATACTCATAACCCACTTAACCCAGAGTACACTCAGGATGGCGAAAGAAGAATTCGTACTAAAGTTGCCTGTGATTATTGTCGGAAACGAAAATCCAAATGTGATGGCGAAGAACCATGCTCCAAATGCATAAGTCGCAAACGTGAATGCACATATTCATTTACTCCGAAGGAGAGAAAGAAACGCATCACCACGTCTGATAGCAACGATATCAAGAAACCACACAAGATGCCGAAACAAAAAAAAACTATCGAAGAGTTGAATTCTAGAATTTCCCTTTTGGAGAGTCTAGTGACAAAATTGGTCTCTAATCTAGACCCTTCAGACAAGATGGGAATTTATTCACAAATGCAAAGAACACAAGAGCTGAGCGCAGAGCAGGATTCAGGTGCTAACATGAGTGATGAGGAGATGGACGGAAGTACAGACAGCTCGTCTTCTCACAAAGAATCAGGGTATGTCCTTGATTCGAAATCAATGAAGGAGATGCTTCGGCCCCTGTCGTCTTTTATGGACAAAGATTGCGTGGCAAAGAAGGCGATGAAACGTGTGGCTGAATATTGTGGTGCTCATTCGCTAATGCATATACTTTCTGCGCGTTCTTTGCAATGGGTAAAAGAGCGTCTTCAGGGATCTCAATTAGGTTTAGTTGACCAGCTGTTATATGCTCCTTTAAAGAATGCTCCACTTCTTTTAAGCAATGATGTTGATCGCTCATCAAATTTGTTGAATAAGCAGAGACAGGTACGATCAGTTGACAAGTATTTTGCTCCAAAGGACAAGGCCATGTTATTGGAGCTATTGGAAGCCTGCTATCGCAGAATATACATTGGCGCATTCGTTTGTCCATTGGTGGACGTGCAGAGCTTATTTGAAAAGTATTATTATGGAATTTCAACCAACAACCAATCAATGTTGTCGAGCATCTCCCACAGCGAGTACCTTATAATGAACTCAGCTTTGGTATTAGCTCTATCCAAATTCACGTCGCTAAATCGAGTTGCTGGTTCTCAACATCCCAATTTGGCAAGCTTGACAACTGCCGATGCTGAGCAACTACGTACAAAATATTTCGATAATGCTATGCAAGAGTACAACTATGTCTCCAAACGCAATGAGGGGTACAGATCACTTCAAGGACTTGCTTTGTTGAGCTTGGTTATTGAGGAGTCTTTCATATCAGACTTTCATGTCAACTACATTATAGTTGGCACGTTAGTCAGATATGCACGGGAGCTTGGCTTACACCGAGTCGAAGTATTACAAGACAAAGATCGTGACACTGGTTTAGCTTGTCGGAAAATGTGGCTATTCACCGAGTACATGAGTGTTGAAGTTAGTTACAAAAGTGGGAAACCAATGTTGATTAATAATGAGGATGTGACCACCTTGAGTGAAGTTGACCCTTGTATCTTTTCGGTGCCAAGGGACTTGTTTGTGAATCCTGATTACGAACAAAATGCACCGCAATTGATTGAGAGTTTGAAAAGAGAAGGTGCAATATTTTACTTTTGCCATTTTTTGCTCATGTTGACACGGATTAAAGCAAAGAGCTACTACAAGTTGTATTCAAAGCTTCCATCGAGTATCAACACCCAAGGTGCTCTCACCGTTGTCAATGAAATAAACGACGACATGCAAACATTGGCGCGGCTTATTGAGCCTGAAGTTATTCGTCCTCACAAAGACCACCCATTTGTACTATCTATGTTTGACTGTGATGAAGGAATCCTCAAATTCCATGTTCTTCTGTATCATTTGTCATTCCATGCACTTATGCTTTCGGTTAACCGGGTTCCCTTTTTGGAGCAGTTCAATATTGAGGATGACAGGCTTTTACCATATGGGAATAAGTCACTTGTAGCTGCCAGATCAATTTTGCAAGCTGTTTCCAATCCAAACTTGTTGTGGAAGGTTGATGACACCAGTTTCCCATTTCTACTTTTTTATCCATTTATTGCGTTTTTGAGTGTTGTGGGCAATTGTTTAATTTATCCAACAGAGGCTTCATCGTATTATGACTGCTTACTTTTAATTGATGCTTCGTTGAACTTTTTCGCTTATAACGGTCCTCAGTCAACGAATCTTGACAACAAGAGAGTTTTCTCCGACATGGTTACTCGCTCTTTTTTGAGAATATTGATTGATACTATGGAGAAGAAAGCCAATGTGTATTTTTACAGAATGCGTCCAGGTTTGCGGGAACATATTGAATCATTACAATCAAAGTATCCAGAAATGTTTCAACCTGAATCGGAGTTGAAACTGAGTTCTCCTGTGCAATCGGCTCCCCCTGTCTCGTCCTCATCATCACGAACGTATAATGCCGGTGGCAATTCAATACATTCCAGTCAGACTGCTAATAAGATGGGTCAGCTCCATGACAATTTTGATACTGGTGTGCCACTCGCTGGAGAAATGGTTGACTTGGATAAGTTGTTACATGAGGAAAATTTCAATCAATTTGTGTTTGGAGAAATCAATGAGTTGTCGGAGTTCTTCAACTATGATTTGAGTAATTGACGGTAGCGTATTTAGTTCTATGCGCACACAGTTTATTCACCTCCTCTATAAAGTGTAGAAATCGACCATTGCGTGAAATGTTGAAGAGTACAGCCAGTGGTAAAGTGACCATTTAACTCGTGTCCTACGATCGTATAATAGCAGAAAATGCTGCGCCCCATCCGACGTCATTCACGAGTGCTAACTCCGAAGATGAATCTAGATCAAAGTTGCACTGAATAATGGGTGGATATTTTTTTTCGGCACTAGCTAAGTTCCGTGTTTTTGTTCGATTGAAGCATTCAACAAACTCTACGTTGTTTTCCATGACGATGGCTTAATCCAGTCTGTGTCTACGGAATTAATTCTGAAATGTTCTAAGTAAAGGAATAACTTAAAATCCGCAATTTACTAACGAATGATGTATGACTAAACTAAGAGACCTACAGATAGTGCTAAAATGAAAGGTCAATAGGCGAAGGAAAAAAAAATATCAAAAACAACAAAAATTGAACCATATCTGGGAGTTTAACAGATTGCGTTGAGTCCAACCTTAGCTTCTTTAAAAATACACCAGATCTTCCTTACAGCACAACCCTTCCGGCTGTAAACTATTGGTTTTACTGCAACATGAGCGAACCCACTAACAACCCTACCACTTCCAACTTCAGCAACTCCTCAGTTGCGAAAGCTTCGACTACATTAACGTCAGAAAATCATAGCCCCGGAACCGACACTGATTCCAAAGATAACTCAAAAAGGAGAATTAAAATAGCCTGCGACATTTGCCGACGCAAGAAGATCAAATGTGACGGGTCCTATCCCTGTGAAAATTGTGCTCAGTCAAAAAAGCCAAAAGTTTGTCTGTACTCCGAAAGACTGACAAAGAGGCAACCTAGGATACACAAACTGAGTCACAAGAGCCACAACAGTAGTTCGAAAACAGATTCGGTGCCTGTAAAGCAAGGCATTAACAGAGATTCATCTAGCTCGATGGAATCACGCATGGTAAAGCTCGAAAGCGTCCTTGAGAGGCTAACAAACACTGTAGAGCTACTCGCAGATCGGATTAAAAAACCCAGCAAACCATATCATCTGGAAACCGGGTACTCCATGGATATAGATTCGCGTGAGGCATCATCAGCAACATCAGATGCAGGTCATAGAGGTCACGAGAAAGAAGGATTTGCTCACTCGAGAGAAGGTGTCGCTTCAGCTGATGGAACAGGAGATGGTGGCTCAAACCTACCGAGAATGACGGGATATGCACTGTATATCGGTACCCAGTCCATCTTTTCGATATTCTCGCGAGATTCGTTGGATTGGATGGAGCAAAAATTGGGACCTCGTGGGGCTGAATGTATCACACCATTGAAAAACACTTTGGTCGTTTGTCATAATAAATTGAGTACTTTTTTGAACAAATGGATTGAACCACCATTGAATGATGCTCATACAAGACAAAAATTGATGCATCGACCATTTCCATCTGATTCAAAGCTCGTGATGGAGTTGGTCGACCTATATGGATCGATACCCATGATCACTTTTCTAGTTGAGGCGGAAACAATAAGAAAGTTGTTTATTTCGTATTATGATGGATTAAGTGATACATCAAAGAGAAGAAACTTTACCGCTTCAGAATTGTTGATGATGACGTCGGTTTTAATGATGGGGTTAGATGCAATGATGGATAAAACAAGGCATCGAAAGGACGCAAAGTTAAATCACTTGCAAGAGAAGCTTTTGGAGAATGCAATTTATTACTATCATAGGCTATGCCTTGTAAGTGAGGGATTAGAAACAATTGAAGCAATATTATTGCTAATTTCCTATTGTGACTCTAATTGGATTACCAGTCATATAAACTATATACCCAAAGCTGTTGTCGTTAGGTATGCTCAGGAGATTGGATTGCATAGAATTGAATATTTCAACAAGTTGAGTGATAAAGAACAGGATCGGAGAAGAGTCATATGGTGGTTTTGTTACTATTATGACACTGACATGTGTTTTAGGTTTGGTAAGCCTCCATCAATCAATATTGATGATGTCACAACCTGTACAGAGACGGATGTGTTGACGGCGTGCATTCAAGGATCCACGTGTTATTTGGATCCAAACTTTGACGGCGACGAATTGGATCGTCAAATGTCGATTGCAGTGGCTGATGAGGCATTACTTGGAGATCCAGCACTACCACTCAGTTTTCGATTGTTGAAAAAGTTGAAATCCTTTAAAGATGGATCGTTCTATTATCATTTCTATGGTATGCATATGGCCAAAATCAAGTCCGAATCGTACAATTTATTATTCTCAGCTTCAGCAAGGCTACGTGACTTTGATGCCTTGGCAAATGCCTTGGAACATTTGAATCTGGAAATGTCGGAATTGGCGAAATACGTTTCGGAGGATGATAGACCTCGGTTCTACAATGATCCATTATTTCATTTTATTGACCTGAAGATCCCCGAGCCTGAACGTGGAACTATACTTGCTGGCCAATTGGCCTTTTTCGCTCATATGATGGTAATCAATCGATTTCCATTTGTTGTGCAAACGGACAAAGTTGATGCCGGGAGCCAGATTTTAAAGTTTCGTAATACATCGTTGGATGCAGCTCGAACTATTTTGGTGTTGATGAAGCAATTGAACAAAGACACAGTTGACCCGACATTTATCAATTGGGTTGTGTACTATCCGATAATTGCGTTTTTAACACTTGGTGCATCGGTATTGAATCACCCAACCTCACCCGATGTTGCCAATGATATAAAATTAATGACTGAGACTTCAATGGGATTTTTCGATTTTGTTGACGATTTTGCCAAACCCGATAAGAATCTTCGTACACGTGGAGGAGTGTCTATTGAATTAATTGTGCGATTGATGTTAAAGGTTGTAATAAGTGCATACGAAAATGAGACGGGCATATCAGTTGTACAGAACGATGAAGCCTTGAGGGTTCATTTGAATAGTGTTCAAGTAAAATTTCCCGAATTGTACCAAGAAACTACTGAATTTTCGGTTAATTTCCCCACGTTTTTTGGCCAACCATTTTTTGAAACTAGCGATGAATGGAGTCTGGAGGCTTCGTCGTCAATTTGTTCCATGGGCAACACATTAAGTCCCTATGCATCATCTCCGAGATACAATCCTGCTGTATCAAACATCATGCATCCTGATCATGGTAACACAAATAATGTCCAAAGTCCTCATGCAACTACATCAAGTGTTAGATTCCTTCCACAGAAACCCCTTCAAGCTTATTCATCACCACTGTCACATCCTCATCATCAGTTACCTGGAATCTCCCCAATCCCCAGAAACGCAGTCCCTTCATTTGTCCATCCGGTGGAGCAAGTGCATCATCAGTCGAATGGGTCTCACTTGAGATCAACTCATGCTTCAATGTCGCATGTGCAAGGAAACGCGGCCCAAGCTTCAGCGGCATCGGGAATGAATGGTTACAATGTACCAAACCAACCGGCTAGTGACGGGGTGCTGAATATGCTATTCAGCCAAATGAACAGTATGCCAAATTTCTTTTTTGATAACAACTTGGGTATATAGAAAAGGCGCCTGTGCCTGTCCACTTTGTTTGATTTTTTATGAGAGCTGTATTTTAGAGAATTTAATGCATAAACTGGTAATAGTAAAATTTTGACGATGTAGTATGAATAGAGTTTGAGAAATGTTGACATTTGATAACCATTTTGGATGGAGAAGTTAATATGTCTCAGCATCTCAAGTGGGGTGTTTAGTCTTACATAGAGATGATACCAATTTAAATGACTTTGCATAAATGTTCAAGCAATAAACTATAGCCAGCTCTATACATCTTATCAATCTCCGCACATTCAGGTTTCGCCAAACGAGGAAACAATAGACGATGTCGATCATACGCCACAAGAATTTAGAGCAGGTTGGTTTAACCATCGACCAGTAACGTATACGAGTAGGTCCCACTACAAACAAAAACCGTTATGAATGCCATGGAAAATTCCATGCATAGAAAAAGGAAGAACAATGTCTTAGATATGTGTTACTCAAAGCTCACTCCCACTTGTCTTTCAATTTGAATATTATCTTTTAACCCATGCAGCAGGAAAAAGGAAAAGAGCGCCCACTCTCTTTGTCGGCGAAAGAAGAGAAGAAGGTAGCGTTATTTAAGTTGGGTGAGACATTGTGTAATGTTGTTTCTTCACCTTGTTTTTGTGTCAAAAAATAACCTCAGAATGTTTCACATTGGTACACGACCTACCTCCGAGATGAAACACCCGATCTGTTCATGAAGTTGGTGAGTTTGTCGTAAACGCATAACGTGTATTTTTGAATTAAAGATCTCTGTGAGGTTTTATAATATTGCCTGTAAAAAGAAAACTATAGGCTCGAAATCAAATGAAACACTAGCCGTGGAAAAAGCCGCTTAGCAGCTGTAATTATTTTTTTGTATTTTTTTTTTTATCCGCAATTTTTCTCAGTAGGTACAGGCTAAATTCAGGCCAAGTCTTGGTGCTGTGAAGAAAACAGATAATGACGGTTTCGCCAGAGCATGTAGTTTCGGGAAAAGTCTCACTTCGCTCTATGTGTTGTGTACCTTCACCCTATTCCACCTGCGCGTAAGCCTTACATGATGTAAAAGTTCTAAACTCAATGGTTCACTAAAATGTTTGAAACAAAAACAAGTAGTTACTTTTGGAGAAATAGAAATGGAGGGCAAAAGTATGTATGTAAAACAGCCAAAAATTTACTGCCCATCACAAGGGCTCCTAGTAATCCTGTTTCGTATACAATTGGGGAAATCAAGATAACGTCTTCTTCCCTGTCTCGTATACCACAAACTTTATTCCCTGCTTGACACTAACATCTACCTATTATGAACTGGATACGAAACCGAACGCCAAGTGTTTGTCCAAAATCAAGGCGTGGACAAAACTAAATACTTTTAGTTCAAATCTAACTCTTTTAGCTGCACCGCCTAGTGACATCATCCGCTCTATATATAATGCAACTGGGGATAAAGAAATATCCGCAGGATCTCATGCGGACAAAGCCGAAGGGTAGGACGGTTGAAGGACAAAAGGTGCACAGAACACAACGGTGAGGCGAATAGCTTTAGCCCTTTTTTCTTTTGGTTTTCTTTTTGTGTTTCTTCGGTTTTAGTCAAGATGACATATCAAATCAAACGCCTTCAGACGTTGTAGTAGTTTGAAGAATTGCATGAAAAACCTCTGCGAATAGGGAACGAAATACGAGCGGTGTTTAGAAAAGTTGTTAGCGGCTTGTGCTGGGAAATCCTCCCTGGATTAGAAAAATGCCACTGAGGTGTCACTATATTAGATTGTAGTCTATACCAGTGAACCGGGAACACCTTCACTATTGTCATAAAAAAAAGTTAAATTGCCACCACTACCAGTTGACATTTTTGGAACCCTGCGATAGTGCAGAATACGGTTTTACCGCCAACTTATCCTCGAGTCACGCAATCGACAGATAACCAGGAACATTCTCGTTGATATCAATGTTTTGGTTTCCCCTCTTTTCATCTTCATATAACTTGTTCAAGCCTGTGATTTCTTATTGTGTTCATTATGGCACATAAGACAAGGAATCAAAATTCTGCTTGCAAACTGAATCAATTTATGCATGCGGATTAAAATCAAAGAAACAAGTACAAAAACCCAAATTATAATAATATTATTATTATTATTATTGTACTAGAACAATTATTCGCCTTCTTTGTACATTTACCAACAATATAATAGAAGCAATAAAACCAAGGGTAAAAGAATGGGAAAGTGTGCTTAAAAGAAAAAACATCAATCTCCAGTGGCTTCAAAATTGTCCAATAGTTCAACAAAGATCTCCTAATTACCAATTACATTCTTCATTGTGCTGGTTGGAATAACGATTCAACTCGAGAGCGAATCCGTTTAGGCCGACATTAAAGACGGAAATACATTCTATCCCACTGAATGCATTATCACTCCCTTGTTGTTTTAAAATCGATTTGCTATACAGGACACTAGCTAACCAAATATAAACATTGATATCCCTCATATGCAAAATTTCTTATTATCCAAACAACATATTAAACTTTAAATGCCTGATCCCTTGTTGAACCATCTGCAACTGCATCAGGAACAGTCTAGTTTGGCATCGCAGTCTGTTACAACAAATTCGTCAGACCAACAACAAGATCCCTCGATGAGCTCCTCGACGGATCAACAGCCGAAGCCAGGGCTATTTCGTCGGCCACGACTACTTTCATCGGGCACCAATGGCAGCACCATCACTCAGGATAGTACCACCATACCGTTGTCACCACGACAAGTAAATTCATCAAATCAGGAACAAAACCTGTCATCGGAGGAAGTGAACCGAAAACGACCTCGGGTTTCAAAAGCCTGTACATATTGCCGTTTAAAAAAGGTCAAGTGTGATGGGAACTTGCCATGTTTTCATTGTCAAGAAAGTAACGATGGCGATTGTGTTTACGTTGGCGATCCCAGAAAGAAACCCAAGGCCAGGGCGTTAAACCCCAGTTCCAAAAACCCTCCAAAAACCGCTCCTATAAAATCGCCAAAAGTGAACAAGGCTCAAACAATAAAGCAGTTAAGTTTGAAGTTGGACAAAATAGAGAATTTACTAGGAGTGTTGACTGATGAAATACGCGGGACAAAACAATCAAAAGGTAATCGACCACTATCCCCGCCTATAAAGATTGATGAAGACGATACCGGAGTCAAAACTGAAGATGTGGCAAGATCTACCGACCAAGGGAATCATAAACCAAATGTACCTCATATAACAAGTAACAAATTTGCATCACATTCCATTTTGGACATTTTTTCAAAGTCGTCCTTGGAGTCCATGTTTCAAGGGTTGGGTCCGTGTAATCGAGTTGAAGTAAGGGACATTCTACACATTGGTTCGATATACAACTTTTTCTCTCATGCATTCATGGACTCCATCTGTCAGCCAATCAAGACCACTATTCGTAGTAGAACGGACCTTATAGACAACACATTCAACAACGCATCGATCCCCCTCGAGATTCTCACCTATTTTGATGACATATACATCGCATCCTATATTTGTGATTCATCATATGTCAAGTCATTATTTGAGAGCTACTTTAACAACAACAAAAAGGTTTATACGAAAGGACCGAATTCAAAGCTCAGGTCTTTTACATGGTCAGAATTGATGATTATGACGATTCTGATAGGACTTTGTATATCGATTCTCGTGGACGAAAGAAATGTAAACAAGATGAAAAAAAAACCGACGCCGCATATATTACAATCACTTAGTGATAAGCAATTGGTTGAAATCGATACTAAATGTTTCTTCTCGGCGATATTCTATTACAATCGGTTAGTGTTGTCCAGTGAAGGGGTTGAAACGGTTCAAGCGTTTGCATTGCTCATACTTTACATGCAAACTGTGATTTCCTCCGTCAAGCTGATTTTTATGCCAGTGACTATAGCTGTTAGGTATGCACAAGACTTGGGGTTTCATCGCATGGAGTCATATGAAGGATTGAGCTGGCATGAACGCAATATGCGCAAAAGATTATGGTGGTTTTGTCTGACTTACGAGGTTTCCTATTGTTATCGTTATGGGAAACCTTTGCAAGTGAGGGAAGATGGTTTGGCTAGCCTCATTGAAGGCGACAAATCCACAGCCACTATTGTGCAATCCAGTATCCGGCTGATGCGGACCTTGTGGGATGATGCCAAAAAGCTGAATGACGTTTCAAGGTTGAGTGAGCTAGGCGAGGATAAGACGTTGCATAAATGCGCGGCCTATTTCATGTATCGCCTTACAAAGATTCGAGTGCAATCATACGACTTGATTTATGGTATTCCTTCACAAGATGCTAGGCTAGACACTATTTTGACCTACATTGATCAGATAAACAAAGATATGCAAGATCTCGCTGACTTTATTGAGCCCCCAATCACGATATGTTATTACAATGACCCTCGATTTTTTTACAAGCCAAAGAACAAACCTCTGGACCAGGTATTAGCATTTGATTGTGGAAAAGAAAATTTTCTCGCCATGTATATGAACTTTTATATGCACTTGATGACTATCAATCGAACTGGTATTCAAGAAGTACCACCTACAGAAGAGAATGAATTGACAATTGAAAGAGTGAAAGGGTTTAGACATATTTCCCTTGAAAGTGCCAGGACTATTCTTCACATTGTAAAGAGTTTCAATTTAAGAATGATGCCATATTCATCATTCAGCTGGTATCTATACGAACCTTTTGCTGCTTTTTGTCATTTGGCGAGTTCCCACTTTGCCAATCCCAACTCCCCCGAAGCAGAACTGGATTTGAAACTTATGATTGAAATTTCGTTACAATATTTTAGTTACAAAAACAAGACTAAAAGTGTCAAAATCCAACGCAATTGCATTCGACAAACTTTGTTTGATTTGGTCACTAGATACTTGTTACGTGTCTTTATGAATATAACGAATGAAGAAGTCAGAATGAAATTGTTTGCTGGTAACAAAGCTCTTCAGAAGCATTTGGATTTGCCTGTACAATTCCCCGAATTTTACACATCAGAGGGTAAGTTGGGTATAAACAGCAGCTCCACCTCAAAAATTTTTGAAATGTGGTTTCGTGCCTACAACTTTTCGGATGTTGAGCCAAGTGCTGATTCTGTTACAAGACTGGAGATCTTGGGGGTAAGCACGTCCCGAAGTGAGGTTGATACTGGAGTTAGTGCTAACAGAACTCGCGAAAGTAATGCCAACAGCAGTGGTAGCGGCAGTGGCAGTGGCAGCGGCAGTGGCAGTGGCAGCGGCAGTGGCAGCGGCAGCGGAGGAAGTAACAGCATAAGGAACAGCAACACAGCTACCGGTGCTAGCAGTGAAACCAGCAACGAAACTGATAGCGCCACTCATAACGACAGCAGTTCCACCAAAAGGAAAATCGACAATATTTTGAAACAAGCCATCTCGCCACTGAATTCGACAAGGGCGAGATCTCAAGAACAAGGGAGTCAACCTCTGGATGAACAATCAGGTATGCCAAATTCCTCGCGGCAGGCTCTTAATTCTTCGTCACAATTTGTTCCACCTTCCAACGCAATCCCTCAAGCGTATACACCCAGAACAAGACAATTTAGTAAGCACTGGATGACTGAGCAGAATCCTCATACACCCCAGAATCTCCACCAACGATTCAATTCAAACGATCAACGACATCAAGTGGAATGTACCCCGCTGACTTTGCAATCCAGTGTCCCTTCCCAATACCGAATGCAAGATCTGCGAGAACAGCATCAATATCGACAACCTTCCCACCAGCACCAGCCACCTCACCCTCAGCAACAATTCCCTGCTCAACTGGGCTACATGGCAAACTACGCTCCGAGGTACCTGGATGCGTCATCTACTGCATCTCATTTTTCACAATACCAGCATAGCTCCATCCCACAAGTTTACCCAGTCGAAATGCAACAACCATTTGTTCAACAGCCGTCCATTGAACCTCCTCCCCCTCCTCCAGTGTCAAATCCACAAAATCCACCACTTGAACAAGTGATTGCTCCACCAGCATTCTTCGAATCACTTCATCCTATTGTCACTGAGAATATAGCCACAAGTGGCAATCCTCAACTGGATGTTACGGCTCAATTTGAGTATGATTTCATTGGTGGGTCAATTACGGAAGAGTTTGAGGAACTGTTTAAGGATACCAGGAATGTATAGAGTACTTCGATGCACGTGTGTAGAATGCGTTCCTTCTACGTGCGGTAATCATGTCACCAGTTTTATACATAGAATTAACGAACCAAAGACTATGGTATCACGTAAAAGCGTTATCGAGTTTAGTATGTATTGTTCGGCTCAGACTTTTTACGATTCTTGGATTTTGAAAGTGCCACGAACAAATGATTCAATAACGGGGTATCATGTTATCCAAACTCTCCACCCCAACTTGAGTAGTTCAATAAATAAATCTTATTACCGTCAGTTGAGCTTGAGAAAAGGTTTATCTCGCTTTGTCCCCAACAATGTAGCATTACCACCAGCTTACTAATTCGACCAAGAAACACAATAATCAAAAATTGTAGAAATAGGCGATGAAGCATGGCTAAATATGCTTTGTGATTCATGCAAGAGAAGTGACGACTCTGTATTGTTGTCACATGGTTAAATGACTGCAAGGCACAAACTTGAATTCCAAATGTGAAGCCAAGTCTAGACGCACGCTTTCGAGAAGAATTCTCAGTACACAAGAGATGGTCTGTGATTCTAAAATTCACGAGATTTCTACATTGATCAAGTAACAAGCTTATACCATACTTGCTTTATCTACAAAATTTTCTCCCATTTTATCTAGTACGAATAACTCCTGCTGCAATCAACATATTAACCTTTTTCGCAACTTCAGGATTTTTCATGTGCTCTTGTAATGCAGCTGGGTTATCTCTTGCTTGTGCCAAGATTCCTTGCATTACTGGATCCTGCAAAATTTGAACAATTTCGGGGTCCTTTGAAACCCTTTCCATGGTTTGTTCGGGGGTTTCACCATCAATAGCTTGGAATCTCTGAGTACTGGCTCTGGCAAATAATTGATCGATTTCATGCAAATTCTTTCCTCCCAATTTGGAATCCTTTTCACGAGCTTCATTAAGTGTCTCCATACAATGACCATACTCCTTCATCATCAATTGGGCATTGGCTTTTCTAATGTATGCCCTAATGAAATTTGGATCCTTTTCAATGGCAACATCACAATCTCTGATTGCATCGGGGAAAGACAAGAGTTTAACCAAGGCTGCAGCTCTATTGGAGTAACCCCTTGGATCTTCAGGAGCCCTCTTGATCATTTCACCATATGCTTTTACTGCATTTGGCCAATCTTGTTTGGTAAAGTACTCCTTGCCTTCCAAACGAGCTTCTTCTGCCTTCTCTGGGTTGATATATGCTTCTGCTTCCCTAGTCTTGATTTCCCTCTGTGTGCTTCTCAATTTGTTCAACACTTCAGGTGTACGGTGTTCAGTTAATGATTTATCAAAGTACTTGACTGCTTGCTCCAAATCATCTTTTTTCAAGTAAATGTTACCCAACCTAGCAAAAGCTTTGGCAATTAGTTTGTAATCAGCCCTCATATCTCTTCCTTCATCAACAGCCTTATTACAAGTTGCAATGGCCGCGTCGTAATCACCTTTTTCATATTCCGCTGCCGCGCGATTGTTTAAATAGGTGATATCTTTATGCAAATCCCAAGCCTTATCGTAGGACGAAATTGCTTCATCGAACTTGCGCTGTTTATAGAGTGTGTTGCCTTCTGCTTTTGCCTTGTCGGCAGCTTCCTTGTCACCTTGTTCTGCGCCCTTCATCTCCACGTCCCCCTCTTCATCAACTTTGGTTTCCTTTGAGTCCCTATCTTGATCTGCTTTTGATTCCTCTTTTGATTCAGTTTCCTTTTTTGGTTCATTTTCTTGCTTGGAAGAGTTGGGTTCACTCAGTGACGGGACATCGCCTGCATCAGATGGAAAATCCATATCAATGCCCATCAATGTTGCAATTATAGTCATCAATCTTGGATCAGATAAAAGTTGCGTTGCATTTGCCTTGGGATTAGCTTGAATCTGCTGCACTTTTGCAACCAAATCAGGATCCTTCATCAACTCACTTGTTTTTGGATTGCTCCTTAATTTTGTGATTAAATTAGGGTCGTTAAAAATAGCACCAAGTCCCATGTCACCACTAGAGTTTCGTGCTTTAATAGCATTTTCAACAGACTTCAATCCTTCCTTAGCTTGAGCATTGCTGGGGTCCAATGATAAACATTTCTCGTACGCCTTTTGGGCATCCTCCAAGTTTCCTAGACCGAATTGAGCGCCACCAACTCTGTTGTAACCTTTAGCCCATGATGGATTAATCTTTACACACTCATCTGCGTCTTTCAATGCTTGATCGTACTCTTTCAATGATGCATAAGAGCCAGAACGGTTGGAGTAAAGTACATGATTCGGTTCTGGTGAGGCCTCGATAGCTTTTGTGAATGCCTCGATTGCCTTTTCAAACTCTTTTGCAGCAAAGTATTTATTACCCTCTGCTTTGTACTCGTCGGCTGTGGTCATTGTAGGAACTTTGATGATGCAATTTGATTATCTCTTGGTGAGTGAGTTGCGATGTATTTTTGAAAATTAATCTCTCCTTATAAGACTGCGACAGTTTACAATTACTGAGTGTTTTTTTGTTGTTTTTTTTTTGCTAGAACATTCTTTGAGAAGCCGCTCCACATGCGGTGCTTCCCCCATCTACATTGAATTTTCTCAATTTACACCTTTATTACTCTAAAATACAATATTCAATCCAGCCCAATCACTACATCACTTAAAACTGGCCTCCACTGCTTCTTGAACTAAACTCAAGGGATATGCTGGACCAAAACCATGGCATTTCTCATTACCTTTCAATTTATCCATAACTTCATTAACATCAATGGTTGCCAAATCCAAATTTGCCTCTTCAGCTTTGATTTGTAAGTAATCCCACACGGCCCCAAGCGCTAGCAACTTTTCTCCTTCGATATTGTTGTATACTTTGTTTATGGATTCTCTTTTTACCTCATGATTCGTGCCACGCGTAATTTCGTCAATAAAATCATCTTGTGATTGCGGGAAATGAAACTTGTTAATGGGTGTCTTACTTGATATTAGCGAGCCTTCATTGGTTCTTAAAATCTCATTCTCAGTAGTAATTGACAAATTCTGCTTTCTAATCATTTCAAGTTGTTCCATCAACTTTTGCCTCTCTTCTTCACTTTGTAATAATTTAGCTTCCAATTCTTTTAACTTTGTCTCTTTACGCTCTCTAAATGCACGCTGTGCAGCCCTATTTTGAGCTTTCCTTTTCAACTGTAACTCCTCCTCTGTTAACTCAGAATCATCCTTAGCAATTAATATGGCATCCTCTTCATCCAACAACTGTCTCTTTGATTTCTTTTTGTTTCCTTTGATTTGCTCGCTCAAAACTTTCTTATCAATGTCGTAGTTTGCAGAAGTCTCTGAGGTACCCGGTGAAGCAAGATGATGGGGATTCACTTGCTGTGGAGAAAAGTTGTTGAGCTCGTAGCTTGTATTGCCCTGCTGAGAATCATGTGAGTGGGTTGTACTCTGTGGTGGTATATTGTGATAGGAAAAATCACCCTGTGAACCTGAAACAGGATATGTCACTGGTTGCTCTTGATACCCAAAGCTGTCATTAGTATGTTGAAAAGTTGTTGGATGATATTGAAATTGCTCAGTTTGTCCGAGCAATGTATCGCAAGGATCATTTTGTTGCTGGTTGAAAGAAGCAATATTTTCTTGGTTTAACTCAGCGAACTCGGCTTCTTCTAAACATGGATCACCTTGTTGTTTCAGGCTTGGAAAATTTGGTGTCAGATATTGATCGTTATTCCAAAACATAGGCGTAGTTTGGGCGTTGAATGACATTTGCTTGTGAAAAAGTGTGTGGTTTTGAGCTGGTATGTCTGTAAAATGAAACGTTAGCGTATTCAAGGGTATCAGTGTACAGTTCAACTTTAGATGGGTGAAATGGTGTTGATACAAAAGCGGCTTGATGAATGGGTTATTGTCTGTTAGAATCCTAAAGAAGAGTTTTGAAATTAGTCGTTGCAGTGTGACCTTTCAGTAAAAAAAAAGCAAGTCGTGGAATGATGTTCAAAAACAAAAGATAAAATCTTTTCCTTAGCCCATTAACACGACAACAAAATAACTTTAAATTTGTAGTTTTATAAACTGTGGAAGATCAGGAAGGGTTTGAGTAGGGCCAGAAATTGCACAACCAAGTGTGTGTAGACAGCTGCTTGTACTTGCAGCACAACTGGGATTTTTTTGGTGTTGAACTTTCGAAGCACAAGCACTTGATTGGAGTGAACATTGCACAATCTTTCTTCAACAAGCCCATGTGTGTAGCGTTGTGTTGTAACTGTATTTGCCAATGCTGTTCACAAATTATGGACCTTAAACAGATTAGCACTGTCAACTCTTCACTCACAAATGACTTTAACTTCATTTTTTTGCATCAATTTTTGGAACAAATATCGTTAATGGTAAAAGTACACTTCTTTTTTCTAAAAGTATCATCATTGTGCCCTATACTACCAACCAAATCCATTAAACCTCATCATGTAATATCGCTGTATGTCGTGTGGTTGTAGATTTTTGCAATCAGAAGTTTCGAATCTCACTTTACCACGTTTGGTGCGGCTCATTTTTCAGACATACCCGCCGATAAGCGAGGTATTGTTTACAAAACTACAACATATAAATAGGACCCTGTACCCCCATCAATTTTTATTTGTTTCTTCTTCTTTTTTTATGTTGGCACTCCTTCACCATGATGGGCTCCCATTTTTTCACTGGAGTAGTCCTGGCCAGACATTACACTTACCACCCACTCAATTACGGATTCATCTATTGGCATTGGGTCGCACACGACTACTAAAAGACACAGCGATTTTAAAGAATTTTTTTTTTCAATCCCGTTGTAGGAGTCTTCGGCCCGGGAACCACCAGCTTCCTTAGAAATAAATGATATTCAGCGGTCTCATAACAACGGCACTGGTCAGCATGCCTGGAGATTTACCATTCGCACAAGGATTGAATTACAAGTGGTCATTTTGGTCCTGCGCTTTCGTTTCCCTCATTCGTTCATAAAATTTTCCGCTTTTGCAGCTGCACCCACTCAGGAAATTTTTTTTTTTTTCTTGACTGCAAAAATGCCGTTCGAATTGCTTTAACAATAAGACTGTTTAGCGCATGAAAATTTTCTTTTGCAGTTTCCCCATATGATTTGACATGAGTCAGTTTTCTCTTTTAAATCTCCTGATTCTAAAACACTGGAATAAAGTATCTTTTCACCAACTTTGACCAGTTTCAAATCCCTAATCTCTTCCAGATATGAGTTTAAAAGAAGAGTCTACAACAAGTAGGGAGATAAGCACAACTGAAATCAGCCCTTCAAGATGGAGCCGGTTCAAAGATTCTTTTAAAAGAGCCGAGGAACCAGAACTAGCTTCAAAGTGTTCAATTATTGACCTAGAAGCCAATGCCACAAAGGAAGGAGACTTGCATCGTGACCTTCAAAATAGACATGTACAAATGATTGCTCTTGGTGGGTCAATAGGAACAGGTTTGTTGATTGGATCTGGAGCTTCACTAAGTAAAGGTGGACCTGCCAGTTTGATTATTGCCTGGGGACTCGTGGGAACAATGGTGTTTTGTGTCATACATGCCTTGGGTGAACTATGTGTTGCTTTTCCAGTCAATGGTGCATTCTCCACCTACGCTACAAGATTTATTGACCCATCATGGGGGTTTGCTGTCGGTTGGAATTATGCCATCATGTGGTTATTTGTAATGCCGTTGGAGTTGGTTGCTGCAGCGATGTGTATAACTTATTGGAACGATGATATAAACCCTGCTAGTTGGGTTGCCATATTCTATGTTTTTATTTACGGCATTAACTTGTTTGGCGTCAAAGGGTATGGAGAAGCTGAATATTACTTGACCATTCTCAAAATAATTGCCATTGTTGGGTTTATTATATTGGGAGTGGTGTTGGTATGTGGTGGTGGTCCAACACACGAATTCATTGGGGGCAAGAATTGGCATGTTGAAAAAGGTGCATTTGCTAACGGGTTTAAAGGAGTTGCAACAACTTTTGTCACGGCTTCATACTCAATGGCAGGGTCGGAAATGGTGGGATTGGCAAGCGCAGAAACGAGAAACCCAAGAGAAACATTACCAAAGGCAATTCGCCAAGTGTTTTGGAGACTCATTTTGTTTTATTTCCTTTCATTGACGATGATTAGCTTATTAGTACCGTACAACTCACCAGATCTTCTTGGAGCCGGTACATCCTCCACTTCACCATTTGTCATTGCCATCAAAAATGGTGGCATTCACGCATTACCTTCAATTTTCAATGCTTGTATATTGATTTCAATCCTCTCTGTTGGAAACTCAGCTGTATTTGGTTGTTCACGTACGGTGCAATCATTGGGGTTACAAGGACTAGCGCCCCAAATTCTAGCATACGTTGATCGTAAAGGCCGTCCTTTGGGAGGATTGGCCCTCTCGGCATTGTTTGGTTTACTATGCTTCCTAGCGGCGTACAAGGATCAAGGAACTGTGTTTGACTGGCTTTTAAGTGTAGCAGGACTTGCTACAATCTTTTCCTGGTTCAACATTGCATTGTGTCATTTTCGTTTCAGACAAGCAATGCATGCACAAGGAAGATCTTTAGAAGAGTTGACATTTACTTCCATTACAGGCATTTTTGGCTCCATCTACGCAATGGGATTTTTGCTAGTAGTGTTGGGCATACAATTTTGGACCGCATTGTTTCCAATTGGTTCCAAGAATGCAGATGCAGAGCATTTTTTCCAAAACTATTTAGGAGCCGTTGTCATATTGGTCTTTTACGTTGGTCACAAACTATACGCTAGAACTTGGAAAATTTGCAAGAGCCTAAACGAAATTGATCTAGATACTGGCAGACGACAAGTGGATTTGGACTTGGTTCGTGCAGAACTTGAGGAAAAGAGATTGTTGAATAAGCAAAAGCCACTTTACAAACGGATATGGAATTACTGGTTTTGAAAAGATTAAATTTTTCATTGATATAACTTTAACTAGTAGATGTGATGGATTCTAAATTTCTAGCTTTTTTCTTTCCTACGTCTTTTGATAGCGAACGCTTTCTTTTGGCCGCTTTCACGGGCCTCTGTTCGCCTTCGATATAAACAGCAGACAGTAAGTCATACAACTTTACATTTTTGATTTGAATAAAGTGCATTGAGGGGTCGAATTCTGACCAATTTTTGCATATGGAAAAAAATTCTGCACAGGGATACTGTATATCTAGCTTTTTCTCGCCATCTTTTGTCAAATTTAGTTTCAATCCGATGTAAAGTTTAGTCAAATTTACTTCTATTGTACTATCTTCCGCTTTGGGTTCGTTCAAAGACACAAGTTGCGTGGCAATTTCATCACCTCGTGAAGTCCCGTATGCATTGACGATGGAGTGAACTTCTTCGTCAGATTTACATTGATACCCGTTTTCAAAAGACTTGACATAAGGATGTGCCAATTCGACTCCCTCAACCTGCTCTAACTTTTGAACCAATAATCTTAGCTTACTCTCAACCATACCGCTATATTTCAGGTGTTCCTCAGTGTTTGACTTTGTTGCGGCCACGACACACAAATAAAACTTGTACTTGTGGAAAAAATCATGCCTCTCTAATAAATCCGACCACAGCTTTTGACCAGATACCACTCCATTCATGATCTCCACACCTCTATCAAATTCGCTCATAATTATCTTCTGCGTTGAGCTAGTAATATTGTGTGTCGCACACATGGAGGGATACGCTGGAGTGATCACTGGCATCCTATGCTGTCTGTCCATAGCATATAGCCTCGGATTCCATACTCTTACCTGCAATGGCCCATCTTCGATCTGCTTTAAAAGCACAGGTTGGGGCCAGCTCCATTGTGAATATATTTGAAAGAATTTCTCTAGAATCACTGCACTAACCGCATTCGGATAGAGCTGACAAATACGAGCCACCAACATAGCCCAAGCAACACCTCCAGGAAAACCATAGACATTGGCGTATATGGCTCTCTGCTGTGCCCACATCTTTACAAATCGCAATGCATTTTTGAACACGGTCAGTTTAGGTACTAATCTCAATATTTCATCCGTGACACGAGTACCATTGAGTGCACGCATGTCTTTTTCATCGATATTTTTCAACAAGTTCTTATCGTCTAACGTCAAATCATGAGGAACTCTAGGAATGTCCAATTTGGCGAAGAGTAAATCAATCGAGATGCCCGCGAATTCCAATTTGATAATGGGAACGAATGCCTCCTTCACACAGTTGATCTCCTCAAGTTCCTGTCTACCTCTAAGAATTTTCTCGAAAACCGTGAAGAAATCATCTCTTGTGACGTGTCGTGGCACCACCACGAGTGCATCTATATCGGAGGAAGGACCATAGACCCCTAGTTTGTAAGAGCCGAAAGTGAATATCTTTCCGCCTGCGTCCTTTGCCATACCCTGAGACATATTTCTTTGAAGCGAAACTTCGTAAACAAATTGTTCTGTAAGCTTCTGAAGTGTGGTTAATACCTCAACTCGTTTTAACGTGGCAGATTCGCTTTCATATGAACCCCTTAATTTTAACTCCTTTATCAATAGGTCATTTAGCTCTTTCTCCTTCGATGTGGGATCCGATAAGGATATGGGAGGAGTTACTCCGTAAGACTGTGTGTTCATAGGTTGTATTTTCTTTTGGTAAAAGATTGAATCAGAAAAAATTTTCGACACCCAATTTGACGGAGAGAACAGAATGTCGTATCTAATCACCATGTAGAAACCACTTTCTCCCCAACCCCCTCCTTTTTGTGCCGCGACGTATTTAGCAGCATAGTAGTAATTCCTCTACAGACGTATCGCTAAATACAAGGGATAGTCAAACTACATTTTGTATACTATAATATATTTGCGCAGGAACTTTTGAACTTTCATGGAAGAAATATGTTTGCTTTTTCTTTTTTCCCTGCGAATCCCTGTGTTTTACAAAAATCTCAACACTTCAACCTGCTCTTCATAATAACATCAGCGCCAACAAGATGGGATTGACTTCTAAACTCGAAAAGCTTAAATTTGGCGATCACGAGAAAGCGGAATCTAAGCAAGCTATAGCAACCAATGCCAATGCATCCTCTGAAGGTGACACAGACGATATCGATGAAATGGACAATGAGGGGCAATCAATCTTGATGGGTATCATTGCACAATTGAGACCTGGCATGGACTTAACAAAAATAACTCTTCCAACCTTCATTTTGGAGAAGAAATCGATGTTGGAAAGAATAACGAACTTTTTTCAGATTCCAGATCTATTGCTTGAAGCCAACCACACCCAGGAGCCAGTAGCAAGGTTTGTTAATGTTTTGAAGTGGTACCTCGCTTCGTGGCACATTGCGCCAAAAGCAGTGAAGAAACCTCTCAATCCGGTACTTGGTGAAACATTTTCTTGTTATTGGAAGGATTTACCATACAACGCAGGTGATGCTTACTACTTGTCTGAGCAAACTTCTCACCATCCCCCAAAATCATCTTATTTTTATTTGGTTCCGAAAGAAAAGATCAGAGTTGATGGAACTGTCATTCCCAAATCGAAATTTTTGGGTAACTCCTCAGCTGCAATAATGGAAGGGTTAGGACAAGTCACGTTTGGAAACTGGAATGAAGAACAGTATGTATTGAGCCAACCAAACGTTTACGTGAGGGGAATACTTTTTGGTAAGATGAAAACTGAATTGGGCGACCATATGATTGTTAGATGCGAGGCTTTGGGACTCGAAGCTGATATTGAATTTAAGACCAAGGGCTTTATTAGTGGAACATACGATGCAATCGAGGGATTCATTAAGGAAATTGGTACCTCGAAAGAGTTGTTTCAATTAACCGGTAAGTGGAACGATGTCATCGATATCAAGGATTTGAGCACGGGAAAGAAACTGGTGCTTATTGACACCCACAAAACCATTCAAGTAAAACCTCAAGTCAGACCCTTAGAGGAGCAATCCGAGTATGAATCTAGAAGATTGTGGAAACCCACAACCGATGCTCTTGCACGGAGAGATCACTCCACGGCTACTGAGGAAAAGTTCAAGGTGGAGAATGAGCAGCGTGAGAAAGCAAAAAAGCGTTTGGAGGATGGTGTTGAGTTTCGCCCAAGATACTTTAGGCCAGTCGATACTCAAGATCATTCGTCTAAGGATTTGGGTGTTATTTTCAATAAGCACGTCAATCTTGCCGACTCACCAGAGGAATTGACCCAAAGTGTGTTGGCTACTGCTCCATTCCTACCAGGTCAGAAACACATTGAGAAGTTCGATATCCCGCCATACGTGGAGCATTCAGTACCAACAGGACACAGATAATTTTCGTCTCTGTAGGTGCACTTCGCCTGTCACAAATGGCCCCTAATTTCGATCGCTGGGTGGTGTCAAGTAACTTTTTAGACTGCTATACTTCTATTTTGTTTTTTGTTAGTACAAATTTCTTTGTTGTTCTGCACTACGTAGGTGTTTTTTCTTTGTGCGTGTACATTTCCTTTGAAAAATTGGTCAAAGAAAAAGCCGCTGTCGAAACATTCATTTACTATTAAGACACGATTTTAAAGTTGCGGCAAACCAACATGTTCAAGAATGAAAAATTGAGGAAGGAGGTTTATTCGCCACTGCTTTCGCTACTTAGCTGCATCAGATTGCTATCAGAAAATGGGAAAAACATAGGTGTTCACCACGCGTTAGTTCAAAGACTACACTCGTTTTCATATGACGAAATAGAGTTTTTCATTCCCCAGTTTATCCAGCTTCTTGTCCTGTTTGAAACTGACTCAATGGCCTTAGAAGATTTCTTATTGAGATATTGTGAAAACTACCATCATTTCAGTTTGATTGTCTTTTGGTGTCTACAGGCTTTTTTATTCGAACTTCGAAATGAGCCGGCTTCGTATGCATTCCAAACAGTGCGCAACTTCATCAATAAATTACAAAGTATCCTTTTTAATGTGGGCAACAGTGTATCAAGAAAAAGGGAATTTAGGGAAAACCTAGATCCTGCATTAGTGCTCAGTGGAGCTTTGCTATCATCATTCGCGTTGCCACTCGCTCATGATTACGTTACCCCAATAATAAAGTCACAAGCAAAACAACCAAAGTCTTTTGTATTCAACGTAGCTAATTTTCAAAAAAACTTAACTAAAAATCTCACATTAAAGAACCAGAAGATATCAGACGATCGAAAATTTGATGTCCCTGTGGAAGAGAAGCAAGCTTATGAGACAGGGGGTAAGATAATTGATTCTTCCAGATTTGGTAGAAAAGTTCCTCTGTATTTTCTGCTGGATGATTCAGAAACAAACACGACTGATGATGAAGACACGAAATTAACTTTCAAACATGGCTATTCCAAAGAAGCCGCGTTTTCCAATGTTGGACATACCTTGAAAATCAATACTACCATCAAACGTAAAAAGAGTTTTGGGAAAGATTTTAGCTCTTTGAGAAACGAGATGAATAGAAGCGCACAGTCCTTGCCTGATCTTACAAGGTCACACTCTAGACCTGATCTTTTATCAACAGAGTCAGAAATGGCTCTTCATTCCAGCAGGTACTCAACCGATGCAGGTACGAAAAGAATCAATTCCCCGAGTGCTTCCTCAAAGACCAAACTGTATCTGGAACTTGTCAAAATACTCAGGGTCAATTATTCCAAAAAGGAAACCGAGTTTATTATGTCGCTTCAAGATATTTCTATGAGGTTATCGCTGGTCCCCAAAGCTGCAAGATTGTCAGCGCTAAGGGCAGAACTAGCGATCATCAATGATACACTTTTGCCATCCGAGATTGATATTCCTCAATTATTACCGGTTACCAGTAACAAGAACAAGAAGTTCCATAAGATTTTAAAATTGAGTATCAATGAAGCTTGCGTGCTTAACTCAGCGGAAAGAGTTCCTTACTTGTTGTTAATCGAGTATTTAAGCGACGAGTTGGATTTCAATCCCTTTACTGAGTACAACCAAAAATTGATCAACGGAAAGCTTCAAGAGACCGAATCCAAGCGCAGTTATGAATCCAACAACAACGATACAGAGTCACTCGTATCGGATGTGAGAAGCATTTCGGCGCGAGATGGATTGAATGGCATTGCAAATATTGAAACAGACTTGGGGGAACTATCCATATTAGGATCGCGTAGAGAAAGTCGTGAATGGGTTAACTCAAAGTTGGGATCCATGTCTCCGAGGTTATCACAGGATGAACCGAGAAGCCCTTTACTTGGAACGTCTGGCACATCAAACCTTCCTGAATCGCTGGTTCTTGCCGATCAAATGCGAATTGCATCGGTGATGCTTCAACAGTTGGAGAGCTCGGGACAAGCCAATACGCAACAGTTTCTCGCCATAAAAAACCGGATTATTGACTCAATGATTTCGTTGCAAGATCAATTTGAAAGTATCGATTACGAGACGATGAAAGAGTTAAAGACGGATGAGCAAGATGCTGGTCAGCGAAAGCTTGAGAATGATTTTAAAATCAGCGAGGATTGGGCTTCCAAGAAACAAAGAATACGCAAGGCGAGTGCATATGGCCATCTTAGTAACTGGGATTTGTGCTCTGTGATCGTGAAGAATGGTGATGATTTGCCGCAGGAGGCTTTTGCGTGTCAGTTGATTACTATGATATCTAACATATGGAAGAAACATGGGATACTGTTTTGGACAAAGAGAATGAAGATCCTCATTACCAGTGCTAACGCTGGGTTAGTTGAAACTATTACCAATGCCATGTCGATCCATTCTATCAAGAAATCTTTCACCGAGTTATCGATTGCAAGCGGCTCTAACACGAGAGGAAGAATATTCACGTTGAAAGACTACTTTGAGAGGCTTTACGGAAATGAAAGTTCTCGGAAATATAGGCAAGCGCAGGAAAATTTCGCCAGGAGTTTGGCCTCATATTCGATAATTTGCTATGTATTACAAATTAAAGATCGCCACAATGGAAATATCATGCTTGATCACGAAGGTCATATTATTCATATCGATTTTGGGTTCTTATTAGGCAATTCTCCAGGATCGAATATCGGGTTTGAAGCAGCCCCATTCAAGTTGACAACGGAGTATGTTGATATATTGGGAGGCACGGAATCGGAGTTTTATAAACTTTTTGTCGAAGTTTGTCAAGATTGTTTTAAAGTCTTGAGGAAAGAGTCGGACCAAATAGTAAGTATAGTCGAACTCATGCAAAAGGATTCGAGCCTTCCGTGCTTCAACAACGGGGAAAACACTAGTGTGATGTTGGAACTGAGGCTACAATTGCTGTTGCCTGATGAGTCGATTAATCAGTTTGTTGAGACATCATTGGTGGGTAAGAGTTTAAACAGCATGTACACCAGGTTGTACGACCAATTCCAGATGGTAACACAAGGCATATACAACTAGTGTAATTTAGCCTCCGTGAAGCTTGGAGTTCATATCTGAAGGGTAATCACATAACATAGATTCCATCGTTAAGTAATCCGATGTTGGCAATATATATAAATGCCGTGGAACGATTTGCCTTACTTGAAAATCGATGGAACCAATTACTATTCAACTTCTAAGAAGCTTATGAATTGGGTTAAGTGGCACGAACTGGAAACTCATTGCCAATTACAAATTCCAAAAACGTTTTCGTTTCATGGACATAGGTACAAAACTTATGTAGCTAGCTGAATCGATAAAAGCGGCATGGCTCATACCAAGAAGATCAACATTGTGTTCGAAATTTGATGCTTTTAAGTAATGTCATCAGTTATTAGTGTAAATGAAAGGCATCAGCTAACATATGCCACACATTCGTATACGAGCAACTGATAGTTTGCACACTAGAATTATTAGTTATTGCAGTTATTTACTTTTCCTGAACTAGAGTATCAAACAAAGAATTCAGAGTTCCGCCAAATTGCTCTATTGAACGCGTCACGGGGGTTGCCCTTTTTTTTTTGTTGAGTGACTTTTGAAACACTAATATTAGGACTGAAAATATCACCTTCCTCCTCTTCTTCAGCGGTAAAGAATATATGCGAATTTCGTGAATGTGTGTTTCCGGTGCCAATGCGTGGTTATTCGTTCAGCTTTCCCAAGATAGAAAAAAACATTTTAAAAGGTGTAAAGGATTTCACAACCATTGACTCCTTCCCCATCCTGTCAATCAATGTAACACCTAAAAAAGTTGTTTCAAAGTTCGTACAGAATTCCCCATCGTTAGCAGAAAATGAAAACAAGTTTCGGTCAAGGAATAGTTTCATCATTGCAAGAAGCACACTTTCGAGTTTGCTCAAAGAAAATACATACGAACTTAAGATTGTATCGAAAGGTGTCTCCAACGTAAGTAACAACTGGTGTAAATAGTAAGAAAATGATACTAACTAATTTCAAGCTCTGGAGTCACGTCGACACGTCATTTAAAACATATTTTAAATATTTGTCTTTGATTGAGTCAATGTGGCACGACAAGAAAAGATCGTCCTACAACCTGATATTACGAGTGAACAAAGTGCACACACTTACAAATAGTGAACACTCCTCAAGTCCACTAAGTCGCGACAACAATGCGCATGATAGCATGCCACAACGGCACAGATTCAGGGTAAAGAAACTTAGTGGTCGAACGAAGAGACCCAAAATTCGAAATTATGAAAGTGGGTTCAAAATTAGTAGTACATCCTTGAGTTGCAATTATGGTATAGTCACTGAGGACATATTTAAATAAATCATTGAAGAGAATTTTGTAGCTCTTTCGCGTTTCAGATTTCCAACAAAAGTCATCGATCTTCATTATGAGAAGGGCAATGTCTTTCGAATAGCTTATACAACTATGCCAGCTTGAATGAGTTCCGAGTATTATAAAAGCAAAACGCTATTGGAGAATTTTACCGCTTTAGAGCAGCTAACCAACACCCCGCAAGAAAGTGACAATCATATCAAGTGGAGTAGTGAAGTGCGATAAGAGCCAAAACAGGTCTTGCAAGACCTATGGGTCTGTCGAAAGATCCTTGAATTAAACACATATACTAACGCGTTTTCTAGGATACATGTGGTCCTATAAACCCAAGGTTCGAATGGGGACTCGGTCAATTACCCAAGACCTTACATTCGTTTGGCTTGTGTCGAAATGGAGGATCGCGTTTCCGTCCCCACAAATTTCGAATCAAAATTTTTATTGTGGCAAGTTTTCTTTTTAGTGGGAACTTCTGTGACAAAAAATATCGTTTTTCAAGTTAAGGAATTGCATGAGGGTTGGGGCGCTCCAAAGAAACCACGCCAACAATCATCGTCGTCCCCGAAGGAGCTTCTTGTAAGAATTTTTCTCGTTAAACACTCCCCCCATCGTCGACAAAGGGAACTTATAGCATAGAGATGTGGCCTGAGTCCGTTGTAAATTCGAGTGTGTGTATGTCTTTTATATATGTTAATTTTTGACACCGAATGCAATGGGTTTATTTACAAACTCTCATTATGGTTCGCGAACAAAAGAATGAGAGGTAAAAAACATTAAGGAAACACGGACTTGGATGTGTATACGATATAAGGTCCACTGATCTAATATCATCAAGTCTTTTAATCGTAAATACGAAGAGTTGAGTTATTTGATAGATGAACTTTATAGAATTTTTTCGATGCTGAAGTACGTTTGGTTTTGATATTTTCTTACAGTCCGACAAGAATAGTTGAGACTATTGCAAGAAATGATAAATTGCGCTCTCAATGACGAATTGAATTTATAGCTGAGGCAGAAAGGGAAATCATACGCAAACAATCTAGTGTGCAATACAAACTAGTCATCATCTCGCCCCTTTTCATCGGTTTTGAAGGTCAGCATATGCCTCTTTTCTTTTGTGTCTTATGTAGACAGCTCTCCTTAAATAACGGTTTTCCCGACTAAAAGTAGCAAGTAACATTACAGATTCTTTGTTCAAGGTTTCATCTTTTGCAGCTTTTTGTAATTGACAAATTATTTCGGTTCCAGCTGTCAATTTTAGCACATTTTCGTATTGAAGTTTTTCAGCTTGCGTGAGAAAGTAGTCAAGATACTTCATTTTGCTATTGATATCCATTTGCTTAGATTGTACAATACCCATACTCATGGCGGGGAAAAATTGAACCAATTTTCGTTTCGATTTTTGGTAAAGTTTCAAGAGCTTGATGGCATTGGAAACATCGTCGAGAACCATTGTGTAGATGAGCCAATATTTTATCCAGTGAGTGGAAGTAGTCATCTGTGCCATTGTACTTTCGAGTATCTGTACCCGTGCATCGTTTTTTGCGACAAATCTGAAAACTTCATTCGACAATGACTTGAATATATATTCTTGCCCGGCCTTATCTTTGAAATAAGGCGAGTCCGTGTGATGTATTGCAGTGTATACACAGTCTAATGCATACGCCAAGTCAGAATTGCTGAGAAGAGACATTGTTTGTCCCATTGACCTTAGAGAATTATGCATAAGTGTCTTTTGCTCTTTGTTTAGAGCATAAAAGGATTTCTTGAATCCACCTTTGTTTGGAATGGTTTTCTTCAAAATAACATTTAGCACAACTGATATGAATGTTGGGTTAATTATTTTCGCTCGAAGCAACGTGGATCGAAATATTTCAAGTATTGTCCTTTTTGAGTTGATATTCGATGCCGCTAACAAAGTCAAGCTCTCAATGTTTACGTACTGTGATTTAGTGAATGCAGTGATAAGATATCGTGCAATCTTTTGATTGTTGTTAAAGTAAACAATCAATTCCAAAAATTGTGAAGCGTTTTGGAATTCAATTCCCATGACAATCTTTTCACTTTTCGATTTTCCGATTTGCTTCAACAATGGTAATACCGACGATTCATTTTCAAGTAATTTGTTGACACATGAAAAAAGAACCGGTAATTCGAGTTGCTTTCTTGAGACAAAATAAGCAGCTTTTAATTCTTCGTGATTTGATTCATTTACTAAAAGTTTGACGAGATAGTTGACAATCAGTCTTTGCATTGATGATAATTTGTATACCAGAAACACGGAGAATGGCGATACATCTGAGTGAAGCAAGTATATGGTGTCCATATCACTCAAGCGGACACCTCTTGACAAAATCTCCTTAATTGCATCGGTAAAGGGTATGATACCTTGGGGTCGGTGTGAAAAGTCCATGCAAGACCAGAATTCAAATTTGGGCAAGATTGAGCTAATCCAGCCTGGACGAATTAAAATATCAGGAAATTGCAATAAAATCTCTTGTACTTGAGAAGAGGTTGTCCCTTCATAATACAAAACTTTCATGGCTCGTTTCAAACATAAAATTGCTGAAGTAAGGTCTTTGCTTGAATATGCAAGTATATCATTAAGGTTTCGTAAATCATTAATTTCGTAATGAGTCTGTAGTATTTGTCGCACATCCACATCAAACGTGTAGTTCAATGCATCCAACACCAGTGCCTTGTACATTTCATTCTCTCCCATATTTGGTAGATTTATAACAAGGTCTATAACGGCAAAACTATTCTTTTGTGTTTGTAGAAATCTCTTTGTCGTCTCCAAGAACAAATCCAAGTCATCCAATGTATCTCCCATAAATAGATGCCAGCAGGCGGCATATTGTTGATGGTACAATAGCCTTTCTAGTAGTAACTTTTTGACTGAAAACCCAACGCCTGAGTCATAAAAATGAAGATAAAGACGTGGATCAATCAATACAGGATCATATGATAAGACAGTGAAAAGTTTGTTTTCAATATCGATGGACTTTTTCAAGTCACGGGCAAGATTCGGTACTTTGTTGATTATCCCTTGTACCGGTTGGTCCAACATTTTATCGTGCTGCTCGGTCAATAGGTTGGTGAAGTAAGTCGATAACTTCTCTGGAAGGGATTGAGTTGGGTTTTTGTCAAAGAATGTTGTTATCTTGGTGGAGTAAGTGCGGAGTATTATATGACGTCGTATGTAGGTGTTCAAAACAATAGCTCGGTGTTGTTTGAACCATCTTTGCATCACTGTAGTAACATTTAAGGACCCTTGGATATTGAATGAAGAGGGATGTAATTTTTTTTTGTTTTGTTTTGTTTTTTTTTTTTTTTTTACACTGAGATAACCTCCTAGCCAATGCTAACTTTAAGATATGGCACAAGTGATATGGAATACAGACATTGACGTCTACAATAGGACTGTTATTCCACTACTGATAGCACGGAGCATTGCCAACTACTTACCCATACAAGATCTTCTATCCTTTAGTTTAATATCGAAAAATGCTCATGAGGCTGTAAATGATCCCACACTTTGGGTTTCCATTTTAAAAGAGATGGGCGTATGGGACCACGCAAGGCAAGTCACCAAAGAAGATATACGGAAGAATGCAAAAATGCCGTATCTAGACAGCCCCTTGACATGTTTGGACTATGTCTATCGATCTTTAAAGAATGCCAAATATCAAACGTTAAAGATTCACAAGTGCTTGTTTCGGTACTACAACGACTTACTTGTGACCAAAAGCTACGACAACCTCAAGCTACTAAAAGATTTCCAAACCCCTGAAGATCAAGCAAAGATATTAACGAATTTGCTCAGCTACAACAGGGTTGATCATAATGAAGAATCTAGAGCTCTTGCTCACGATAAATTAAGTGATCTTTTTGAACAATTTGAAAATACATTGTTGCGAGAGTTGGAAATTCATTTTGATGTTGAGGACTATGAACAAACGAAAAGGTTTGTATTAATCTTGGTGTCGCTTAATAATCAACAAACATTGATTGATTTCTTCCTACAAAAGAGTATATTTGACGAGGATATGGAGATGTTTGGGCTAACGCCTTTGAATATTGATGACTACTTCGCCAACCAATGTATAAACACAGCATTATTTGATGACTTGATCGCAAACGTAGCCCTGGTGTTCAATAAACAATGCGAAATTATTGACAAGATATTTCCACAATCTATTCCTATGATGTACAAGGTGTGCGAGGAAATAATCTCGAACCAATTATCAGAGCTAGTACTATTTGTGTTTGAAACATCTAAAAAGCATGGTTTGTATTTGAATACTGTGCCATTCTTGTATGAAAAGTTGACCGTCAATTTGATTAAAGCATTGGTTCCTTCCAACAATGTTGGCGACTTTTATCACAAATTGGTTGCTGAGTTGATTGATATGATGTTTGAATCTTTTGCCGCCGAGTACATGCGAGAAGAAGTGGCTCAGTTTCGTGTCAATGCTCAAGAGAAATTAATCAAGTGGAATGAGCAAATATTACAACGAGAAGCAGAGACGTCACTGAAGATTCTTGAAAGTGTCAAGATTGAGTCTAAAAATGATTTCTTAACCTCATTTAAGAGTGTATTTGCCATCAGCTCCGCCAAAGATCCAGTGTCTAAGGAAAACTTTACTGAGATGCAAGCAAAAGCCAAGATATTATCCGAAAACATTAGATCCTTGAACAAGATTCTTAGTCCTGAAGTTGTACTTGAAATTATAAACAATGCAACAACTTCATTGAACCGTCTTTTAACCTTCAAGGACTTCACAATTGCATCTTTGAGAAACGACATTTTTCTGTCAACGCAAGAGATATTCATTGATGTGATGGATACAATTGGCATTGAGCATTTGACACCAGGTTTTGAAAAAGCTTTGACATATTTGCAAACGTATAACCCCAACTCTTCAACATACACGACACAACATAACGAAAAATTTGCAGAACCAATTGTGCTATTTTTTGACTTGATCAATATGGCAGACGTAATTATCCAAATGGTGGACTTCTTTTACAAAGAGGAAATGTTGAACAAGAAGATTGTCAAACATGAAAACAGTATATTGAACCCTTCACTTCAGAGTAAAAAAAAACTTGAGGCTTTGGTTGACAAGAATGTTGCTGATGGTTTGAATGTTGGAATTGAGTTGCTTGTTCATCAAATTGAGACCACGTATCAAGAATTACTACTAGACACTGATTATAATCCTCCTTCTGACTCGGTAATGAGTCTCGGTCCAACAAATGCGGCCCAGAAAGCCACTAGTATCCTCGAAGAGAATATGAACCTTCTTGTCGATAGTGCCGATAAATCCGTTGTTGATGTGTTTCAACAAGAAATTGCTGAAAGATTCTTTCAAGTGATTGTCAAGTTGTTGAAGAAACGTATGATATCAGTTGCTGGAGCAACAAATTTGATTTCAGATTTGAACTTATACTATGAGTTCATGTTGGAACATATAAAATCAAACAAGAGACTAATAATGCCGTTGTATCAAGCACTAAAGAAGATTGGCAATTTGTACCTCATTAGTGGTGACGACTCAAAATCGATCGGAAAGTTGGTTAGCGACTTGTCCAAATTCAACGGTATATTTGGACAAGAAGAGATTTACGAGTTTGTTCAAAGACGAGAAGACTGGCCATTGATTAAAAGACATGTGGAAAAGGTTATGTATGGGTTTGGATTTGGTGATTGTGCAATTATGTAGGACAATAGAATCTCTAGCTTTTTGCATCATCTCGAAAACAAAAGAAAAAAAATTCAAAACACCAGGAATTGCAAAACTAGTACTCCACTGAATATCTACACTTAGCATGATGACAAACTGAATATGTATATTAGAACTCCTTTACGACGAATACTACGATCCCTACCAGGAAGCTTTACCTGCACGCGACGTGTAACCACGAATTCGCCAAGCTACGACACTGCATCTGCTCGCATTCAACATCTATCGGAACTCAAATCGACATATGAGATAGTAAAAAGCTTAAAAGACGTTTATTCGACAATCGACTCCACGTTTATTCAAGATATTGCTGCTACCTACAAAGAAGAGAAGCTACCGTTGAATGTATTGCGTAATGAGAAGTTGAAGGAATATATACTAAAAGATTGTTGTGAACTCGTATTGAAGGATGATGCCAATTTGATTAAAAATAGTTTCAAGATATTACAACGAACTGGAATTCTTCCGAGGTATGAGTCTCAAGGTGTGGATGCAGCCAGCTTAAGGATGGAGTTTTTGCAATTTATGATGAATGAGAATCGTATATCATTGGCGACTATATGTATTTTAAGCTTCACTGATCATGACATCAACGTGCCTTACTCGACGACAAAGTTGTTTATCGATGTCATAAGCTCCAGCCCGTTTCGAGATTTTTCCACGAATGCCTATTGTTTGTTACAGGTACTTCGAATTACTACTCGAATAGACCCTACAGAGTTATTTACTAGTTTGATGTACTTGAGTTCAAATGTTAACGGCAACTATTTTGCAAATCATTTGTTTTTCAAATGCATCGAAGATGGCTTGTTTTTCGAAATGTCGTTTGCGCAGCAACACAGTGTCATACTTTCAATGTTGGAGGTCAATTTGGAAAATAATGATGCTTTAATGGCAACAAAAATTTGGAGAATAGCGAATCCAATCGTCTTGAGGAGTACTCCATCAAGGAGTCAAGTCTTGTCATATGTGGAAAAGTTGACCACAGCATTTCAACTTTATCATGACAAAAACATTATTGAGAAGGAGCTAGACCAGTTGCCTGCTTGTCTAGACACTGAGTTCATGATTGATTACAAGCTTTCATTTTATTCACAACACTCGCGTGATAAATTTGATGCGTTGGTGAATATACTTCGCAGTCCACTACGAAGATCATCGCTCACCGCTTTACTCAAAAGTTTCATTCACCTACGAGATGAAGCCAATGCGGAGAAGATTATGGAAACGATTTTTGCACATTCAAGTATAAATTGTGAGGAATTATACACGATTGTGGAGAAATTACTACAACAAAATAAAATTACCGAAGCTACATCGATGATACGACGAATGAGTTTGGAGACTACCAAAAGGAGTTATTTGAGTGTATTTAAACACACGTGGAAAAATAAAGACCAAGTGTTTTTTAAAGAGTTGTATTTAAAATTTATGCAATTGGATTGTGACGACCAAGTGCTAGAGGCGTTCACCATTGAGCTCATCAAAGCAATTTCATCCATCAATAACAGGCAAGCCATTCGATACTATACAAAGTTCTTGAAAAAGGTTGATTTCCAACCATACAAAACAAATGAATTTTATCAACAGATTGATTTCAGGCGGTATGGGTTTTTAGATGAGTTTGCTCAATTAATTCGTCTAACTCCGTTTGGAATGGTGGAGTGCTTGAAAGTGATGTCCAAGCATGCAGTTAATGATGGCGATGATATAAGTTTGAGATGGTGTATTGAAGAGTTTAGGAAAAGTGGGTGGCGTGTGGATACCATTATGGACTACTTGGAGTATTTTGATGGAAACGGATATTTGAGGAAAACATTAAAACCAAGGGCATTTGAATAGGCGTTATGAAAGTGCACTTTTCGTGCATGTATATATATATATATTTACAAGTTAGCTATAGCATTTGCGTATCTCCACCTTACTTGAACCTCTTTTTATCAGCTTTCCTATCGTACAACTTACCACCACCAACAATTTCCTCAGCATTTTCACCCATCAAATCAAACAATTCTTGGTCTCTTGCTTTGTTCAATTCCTTCTCTTTCGACTTTAATGCTTCTTCTTCCTCCAATGACAACTCCTTCTCTGCTTCTGTATTCTTCATTTCTTTGCCACTTGCAGTTTCCACTTCACCACTGAAACCAGCATACTTACTTCTAAACTTACCAATTTTACCAGTCGCTGTTAAATCAGACGTATCCAAATCAGCTCTATGTGGATTCCATCTTAAACTATTCCTTTGATCATTAATCATTCTAATCTCGTCCTTGGGAGCTTGCGATCGACGCTTGATTACGGACCCATCACTAAGTTCAACTAATGTGTCAAATTGATACATTATAGCTGGACGTGCTTTGCCTAGTTTGATCTTACGCATAACTCTCCGCGAAGATAGATTGACTTCCCCAACCATTGATATTGTTTGTTTGTTTCTGGTTTGCTGGAAAGTTCCAGCATTTATTATGACTCTGTTGGGAATTATTCGAGACAACATGGTGGATTCTGTATACTATATAGCTCAGCAGTTTTTCAGTGGTGCTTGTGTGCTTATAGTTGAAAATTTTTTTAGATAGTGGAGGAGGGTTGGTAGTGCACTAGTTCCCAAATCGGAGCGCTCAGTCTAACAATTTTTTTCTCTCATCATCAACTTTTCCACCATCTTCTATTCACAAAGGAAACCCAGATTTACTTTACCTCTTTACTCAATTGTCACCACAGCATAGCCCAACTGCAATGGCATTTTCTAACCAGACACCAACAATTGTTGTCTTGAAAGAAGGGACCGACACGTCTCAAGGAAAAGGGCAGATCATTACAAATATAAATGCTTGTCTAGCAATACAAGATACATTGCGTCCAACATTGGGTCCCTTTGGATCTGATATTCTTATAGTATCATCGAATGGGAAAACCACCATATCAAATGACGGAGCTACAATTTTGAAATTGTTGGACATTGTCCACCCAGCAGCACAAATGTTGGTTGATATTTCTCGATCACAAGATGCTGAAGTTGGAGATGGAACTACTTCAGTTACCATTTTAGCCGGAGAGTTGTTAAAAGAAGCCAAGGGATTCATTGAAGATGGCGTAAGCTCATACTTGATTACCAAGGCATATAGAAAGGCTTGTGAATTGTGTGTTGAAAGGATTAAAGAGATTGCTGTTGATGTGAAAAAGGAGAACGAGGAGGAGTTTAGACAATCATTGGAGAAATGTGCCACAACTGCAATGTCATCGAAATTGATTAGTAGCAATTCAGAATTTTTCACCAAGATGGTGGTTGATGCTGTTTTAAGTCTCGATCAAAATGACTTGGATGAAAAATTAATCGGTATTAAAAAAGTGCCTGGTGGTGCTTTGGAAGAGAGTTTGTTCATCGATGGTGTTGCGTTCAAAAAGACTTTTTCGTACGCTGGATTTGAACAACAGCCTAAACTGTTTGTAAACCCAAAGATTGTTGCATTGAATGTGGAATTGGAGTTGAAGGCGGAAAAGGATAATGCAGAAGTGAGAATCGACCAAGTCAAGGACTATCAAGCAATTGTTGACGCAGAATGGCAGATCATTTTGAACAAATTGGAAGCAATTGTTGCTTCTGGAGCTAATATTGTATTGTCGAAATTACCAATTGGTGATTTGGCTACCCAATACTTCGCTGACAGAGATATATTTTGTGCTGGTCGTGTGAGTAGTGAGGATATGGATAGGGTGATTCAAGCAGTGGGAGGACACATTCAAAGTACTTGCTCCAAAATCGAGCCTCTGGATTTGGGAACTTGTGAGAAATTTGAAGAAGTGCAAATTGGTGGTGAACGATACAATATCTTTAAAGGATGTCCACAAGCCAAAACTTGTACATTAATATTACGTGGTGGTGCTGAACAAGTTATTGCCGAAGTGGAAAGATCATTACATGATGCCATCATGATTGTTAAGCGTGCCATTAGTCATCATCAAATTGTTGCTGGCGGTGGTGCGATTGAAATGGAGTTGTCTAAATACTTGCGTGACTATTCACGAACCATTGCTGGGAAACAGCAATTGATTATTGGTGCATTTGCTAAAGCATTGGAAGTTATTCCTCGTCAATTGTGTGAAAATGCAGGACTTGATGCCATTGAATTGTTGAACAAGTTGAGAAGTGCTCATGCCAAGGGTGATATTTGGTGTGGGATTGATTTCCAATTGGAAAATATTGGTAACAATATGAAGAGTTTTATATGGGAACCTGCATTGGTTAAAATTAATGCTATTGAATCAGCGACTGAAGCTGCTACTTTGTTACTAAGTATTGATGAAACTATAACGAATGATCAACAAGGTGAGCAAGGTGGTGCTCCACAAGGTAGGGGAAGAGGCGCTTTTTAGGTGGTGAGGTAGAAGAATTATCGAAATGTATAACTTCGTTGCAATGTACTTGTAAATTCTCATGGTGAGTTTGGTATACAGCAAACCATGGATTGCGTGTAATCTGTACGTGGTTGTGTTAAATCCAGAGAGTGTTTCACGCGTCTCAAGGGATTGGAACAACACGTTTTGGCTGCTGGAGTAAATGATAACAACATGTAAGCGTCATCTTCTCCCTTTCCAATTCCTAATGCTTTTTTTTTTACAAAATTGCGCGATTGTGCCTTTATAAATACATTTCGTACATTTGTTGGTGACATTGAAAGGGCTGTAATTACACCTCATTAATGGATAATAAACGCGTTATTTTTTGCGTCCTTTCGCAGAGAAGTGTGCTTTTACACTTTTCACGTTTTTGCAACCAAAAAAAAAACTGATGTTCCATTGTGAAGGGCACAGTTCTGTTGTCTATGTATTCAGAATAGACCACTACCGAATTGTAAAGCTGGTCTATCTGTCATCGATAGCACCATAAAGTAGGGTCATATATGCCACCGGAAAACTCCAGTTCTGCACTGTAATCAGATCCACAGATTTGCTAATTCTGGGTCAAGAAGGACACATATGACATGCACTTATGCCACACGTCTGCATTAATTGCCCCGTGCTGTGAATAAGCTTCCCTTTAATATTTCTTTGTATGAGCTTATGCCGTGCTTTGAGCTTGTCACTTCATCTCCATTTGGGCTAAAAATAAAAACAAGCACGCGACATTCCTTTTTGGTAAAGTTACACAATAATCGAGGAAGGGGATGTCACAAGATGAGTGTTTGTGACATTAACCTTGTTTGTGACATTCGCGAGAAAATTCCCAAACGCAAAATATCTTTCGCCAATTTCCATACACGAATTGGTACCACGCCACGAGCCGCATTCGCAACACAACTACTTCGAGACATTACGAGTAACTCGAATGGATCATATAGTGATTTGTTAAAAGTCTGTCATTTTATCAATGTTTTCAATAACTATCACAACATTCAAAAAGAGCATTTGTACACGCTTTCAGTGACAATAGTCTCAAGCGTTTCCTTTGTTTGGGAATGAAATGGGTGAATCTATAGAGTTTCTAATCGTCTTACCTTTTGAGCCAACCCTTTCTTAGAGTCCCCCTACTAAAAAATAGATCCATAACGCGGGAATCAAAGACTAAAGGGGGACATGCATTAAAGGGGGGAAAAGGCAGGTTGGTATTGTTTACATTTTCTCTTCAGTTTATTGTTTACATTTTTGTATTATTTTTTGACAGAATTTGTGTAACTCATTAGAGGGCCAATCGTATTGTTATGTATGTATGGCTAAACGCCAAAAAAAAAAAGAATTATTATTCTTTTTCTTCCAGCGTCTAACATTTGCTGCGCCAAAGTTATATGAAAGGGAGGAAAGATCATTCCTTTGTGAGATGCCCTCATGGGTAAAGGTACATTCCCCATTGTTTCCTGTTTCCCTCCTCTATTTCCCAATAGGGTTCTCGCTACTGTAGTCCACTACCTGTCAGAACTTTTCATTATATATTTTTTTTTGGCGTTTTGTAGTGATGCACTGTCGCGAGACGTTTTTGTGTTACTTTTGATATTTCCATTTTGCATCAATTTTTAGAAAATTACACGCTCGAAAATTGAGAAGACGACAAATACGAAAATAAATAGAGAAAAAGAATTCATGGATTGGCATACCTTTTTAACTTACTCGCTTTTTCGTTATTGAGTAACAACTTAAAGGAGGGATTCAATAATCTATACATCTATACATTTTCTACTCATTTATATATATTATTTCGAATTGGTTCAACCAGCTTTTTCCATCTTCTTTACTCATTGATTTTTATTCAACGATCGACCTTGCTTTTTGGCATTACCCTTACATCACCACCACCACCCGGACCAGTGTCATTGCCACATCATCCATTTTTTCGAATATTCGCCAATTAGTTTGATCCACTTGCCTCATCCAAAGTATTTTTCGTTGTACGTTTTATGATAAATTCAAAGATATAAAAAACTTTCCCACTTTTACATTCGTTTACACTCACAATTTTTTGGAATCAGCAACAACAATCGCTTTGCTTTCATTGTCAGATTTCATCCCACATTACGATTTGCATATACATCATTTCATTGATAAACCCTTAATCTTTTCATTTTGCATTGATACATATATAGACCATTATGTCGACCTCACAAGACCAACAACAACAACAACAACAACAACAACAACAACATGCACAGCAACATCACCATAGACCAAAGTATGGGCCGCCGCAGCATATCAAACCTCGTCAATACCATGCCCTGCTTGAGCTTTTGGAATCGCAAGCTAATAAAAAACTAACCAATGAGTACTCCACTGAACTTGTTCAAACTATGTCTCATTTAGAATCAGTGTCTTCGGTCAACCCAGCAATGATTGATTTGCAACCAGAAATTCAATGGTTTATGCGTCCATTTTTGTTGGATTTCTTGATTGAATTGCACTCGTCATTCAGATTACAACCACAAACACTATTTCTTTGCTTAAACATCATTGATCGTTATTGTGCTAAAAGAATTGTTTTCAAGCGTCATTATCAATTGGTAGGTTGCACTGCATTGTGGATTGCTGGAAAGTACGAAGATAAAAAATCACGAGTTCCTACGTTGAAGGAGTTAACCATCATGTGTCGTAACGCCTACGACGAAGAGATGTTTGTGCAAATGGAAATGCATATTCTTAGTACTTTGGAATGGTCTATTGGTCATCCAACATTGGAGGATTGTTTACAATTGAGCATCAAACATTCGAGTATTATCAGTCCTAGCATAACACCACCAAAGTACAATCTACAAACTAGGCACGCAGCTAATGGTAATGGTGCTAACGACCAAGTTCTAAAATCAGCCTCCGCTAGTACATTGAGCGCTGTTACTGTTGTGGGGAGATTCTTGTGTGAATTGTCATTGTATGATAAATTCTTTTTACTGGTTCCAACAAGTTTAGTTGCATACACTGCCAATTTGTTGGCTTGCTCAATGTTACAGATTCCCAACGCATCGATCAGTTTGAAAGAGTTGTTGGAAAATGTCTTAATTGAACCAAAGAGGAAACAATACCTTCAAGCCAAATTGCAAAATAGATTGAAAAGGAAACAGGAGCGTCAATTGCGCAGGCAACAGCAGCAGCAACAACAACAACAACTGATCAAGACCAAATTTCAAAACGTTGGTGCTGCTCCTAAATTTCCATTGAGACAAAAGTTGAATACCCTTTATTCAAACAATAATGATAGCAACTACAGTCATCAAACAAACATTTATAGACATTCAAGTATAGCCGACGATATTGATTTGGATTATGAAGAAAATGACCAAGAAAATATTGATACTGATACTGATACTGATAGGGATGCTGATATCGACCACGATGCATTGGACGACGAAGAGCCCGTGTTTAATGACACCAATGATACCACATTTGATAATGAGGAACACGATGAAATTGAAAATAAATCACCAGAGATTCATGGAGCATTTCTCAATGGATTAGATGAATCAACCCTATTAACGATAAAAAAGATTGCTCTTTTGTTGATTATCCAATTGAACAAAGTGACTGAGGTATTGACTAAAAAATATGAAGCTGTTGGGGTTATCCACGTGTTAAAAAAATTCCATGAAAAGAATTCATTCTTGATCCAATCGATTTATGAAAATAAGGATAAGATCATTGCTACTTGCGACTCGGCCACGGCCACGATTGACTCTCGGTTTATTCAAACTATCGAAATATTGTTGCAGTTTCCCCAATTGAGTGACCCCACATTGGACTCTGATTCCGAATCTGATTCTGAAGACGACGAAGAGGAATATTGTGTCAACCCATACTCATCATACAAGGCTTATGAATCCGACGATTATTTTAGTGTCAGGGGAAGTGGCGCTGGTCATTTACGTACACCCAAATCACCTCATCCATTTTTTGGACCATCAACATTGGGATTTGACTCCAATGTGATTGCTCCACCAGTGACTCCACCATCAGCAACTTCGCAGTACTCGGTGTTTTCCAACAAGAGATCAGGTGGAAGTCAAACTAATAGTGTTACTTCTAATTGTAACACTCCCACCCATTTCCCCGTGTCGTCATTTGCATCAACTTCGGGAATGCAACAGTCACAACAACAATCACAACAACAAGCAGTGATGATGGGCCTGCTGCTGCTGCTGCTGCTGTTACAGCTCTGTAGAACCAAGTCTAAAATTAGGAAGAAACGTGCCATGATGCAGTCATCAGCTGGTAATGGTCCATCGGTTATGATTCCACCAATTTTGCCCACGGTTACAACAGGGCACGAAACCAGGTCAGGAGATAAACTTTCTCCAATAAAACCTGTGGTTAGTAGTAGTAACGGCTTGAATACAAGCTCACCTTTGATGAATCAATACTTTTGATTTGGTCTTCTTGGTTGTACTTGGTTGCTTATGAATTTAATGATTCAGTTCTTACTATATAAATATGTGTATATACATGTATAATTCACAAACATTCTTTGTACGAAATGTATGTAGGTGTTTTGGCTCTAACTATTTTAATGTCAGCTCAATTAAAGTGGCTGCAAAAATGATACCCTATTGAAGGTACATAAAAAGCTTAGCAATTTATGACTTGTTCTTCAGCACAGCTTATGCTTACCGTCTCTATACGTTGCTCTTTTACTGTGAAAGAAGTCTATTTGTCTTCTGCAATAAAACTATTTACTCAACTCACATGCCTTTTTGAGAATATATCCTCAAATTGTTGCAAAAAAAAAATCAAAATTGGTAGAACCAATGATTAATGACGCGTCTTTTCGTGAAACACATATTATCAGACCAGTATGGAAAAAAGTCATTCCAACTCAGGAACAAACGAAAGCAGTTACAGTATGGTGTTTCTTTGTTTATATACCCATCACGGTGATTAAGCCAAGCTAATATGTTAAACTTTGATCTACACACCTTTCCCGATTGGGTTAAAAAAAAAAAGAAAAAGAATAAACTGTTTTGAGAATAAGTCATGCTCAGCAACTAGAAGGGCCTGTTACAACAAATCTCTACCCTGACGCTTGAAGGAGCTTCCATGAGGTAGTGAACGTTATTCCACCCCACCCCACTCGTTCAAGAGTCTTCCGTTCAATCAATCCTTCGTTTGCATATAAAAAGACGCACACATTTCCTAAAATGGATACAATGTAAACATCGTATTTATATACAGGAGCGCAGCTACCGACTGCTTTCTTAACCGTTGAAGTAAACACCAAACAAAGAATAGGAATGTCAAATGGTAAAGATAACTGAGGAACCATAGACTAACATAAACTAACCATTACACATTCTTTATTATACAGAAATACCACTTGATACCCATTCCTATACTATCGTGTACCAACCCCCCCCTCCCCCCAGAGTTTGTCAGAAATTTCCGCCAGTCAATAATAACCTTTACTACCAAGCCTTTACTATACCTTTTTTTTTCATGTCCAAGTCCGATGGTGATGCCACACTCAAAAATTGGGTTTGGGTACCCAGTGAGAAGGATTTATTCACAAAGGCTTATATAACAGATTATCTTGAGAATGGGAAATGTAAGGTGTCGGTTGTTTCGCTAGATAATGTCAACCATGTTGAGTCAACCATGGAAATTGAACAATCAAAGTTGGAGAATTGCAATCCAGCCAAGTTCAACAAATGCGAGGATATGGCCGAGTTGACACATTTGAATGAACCCTCTGTTGTTTACAATTTGTACTTGCGATATATGGATGATTTGATTTACACCTATTCTGGGTTGTTTTTGGTGGCCATCAACCCTTACAAGCTGTTGCCTATTTATGATGAGCCAATGGTACGAAAATTTCGTAATCAGCCTACAAATAAAGAATCACCGCATATATTTGCCATTGCTGAAGCTACGTATCGTAATTTATTGAGCAATAAGCGAGATCAAAGTATATTGGTCACGGGAGAATCAGGGGCTGGCAAAACTGAAAATACAAAGAAAATTATTCAATATCTTTCATGTATTACTACACTAACGCCGAAAAATGGCATTGCATCTCACACGGACAACATCGACGACAAGATCCTTCAAGCTAATCCAATCTTAGAGAGTTTTGGTAATGCAAAGACAATAAAGAACAACAATTCATCAAGGTTTGGAAAATTTATCCAAATCTACTTTGATTCTGCCGGGGACTTGGCCGGTGCTAATATTGATTACTATTTGTTGGAAAAGTCAAGAGTAGTTCATCAAGCTGATCAGGAGAGAAATTATCACATCTTTTACCATTTTATTAAAGGATACGAAAACTTGTCAGGTCTTGGGTTGAACAAGGACGTATCTACATATAAATATTTGAATGGTGGGGTGACAAATATACCCAAAGTTGATGATTTCAAAGAGTTCAATCTACTTGTGGAGGCATTCAAAATTGTTGGATTTTCATCACAAGAAATGCAATTTATCTTCCAAGTGTTGGCTATTATCTTACACTTGGGTAATTTGAAATTCACTTCATGGAAAACTGAGCAAGCCAGTTTCACTAAAGACTCGCCAATTGAAAAGATTGCTGAACTTTTAGCAGTAGACGCTTCGAAGTTAAAAGAGAGTTTCTTAAAACCCAAAGTTAAAGCTGGTAGAGAATTTGTCACCAAATCAAAAAAGGCAGGAGAAGTTAAATTCACAATTGATGCTTTGGCCAAATACTTGTATGAACGGTTGTTTCAGTTCATTATCAAGAAAATAAATTCAAACTTGAACAACGACGAAGTTAATCTGGGAAATCTTTGTATCGGAGTGTTAGATATCGCCGGGTTTGAAATTTTTGAGGTCAATTCATTTGAGCAATTGTGTATCAATTACACTAATGAAAAGCTTCAACAGTTTTTCAACCACCACTCATTTATTTTAGAACAAAGCGAATATCTACGAGAGAATATTCAATGGGAGTTTATCGACTTTGGTAAAGACTTACAACCAACAATCGATTTAATCGAAACACGTAATCCCATGGGAGTTATGAAATTACTAGATGAAGAGTGCATGATGCCAAAATCTTCAGACAAGATGTTTATGGAGAAGCTAAGCTCCAACTTTGCTGGAAAGAATAAAAAATTTGCCGAGAACAAGTTGAAAAATGGATTCATTATTCAACATTATGCCGGAGAGGTTGAGTACAATGTCGACAATTGGTTACAGAAAAACAAAGATCCGGTCAGTGATAATATCTTGCAATTGCTTTCAACGGAGTCCAAAAATGCGTCACTTCGTGAGTTGATCAACGACGAGACTACTCAACAGCAACAACAAATGCTGCCGCTGAAAACTCAAAATGGTTCCAAAATGATGCAAACTGTTTCTCAAAAGCACAAGGGGCAGCTAAAAGACTTAATGGATCGCTTGGAAACAACCGAGCCTCATTTTGTTAGATGTATATTACCCAACTTGGACAAGAGGGCAAAGAAATTCGACAAGAATCTTGTGCTTAACCAATTGAGGTGCAATGGTGTTTTGGAAGGTATAAGAATTACTCGTGCTGGATATCCGAACAAATTAACGTTTGATGAGTTTATCCAACGGTACTCAATCATTAGTGATGATGTTCAATTGACAAAAAATACCAAGACCAACTGTGAACTTATATTAAAGCTGTCACGGTTGGACCCTGACGTCTACAAAATCGGACTCACCAAAATTTTTTTCAAGAATGGAATACTAGCAAACTTAGAGACTATGAGAGATATGGCGTTAAAAACAATCTTTACCGATTTGCAGAAACGTATCCGAGGAAATTTGACCAGGGCCAATATGCGTCAACAGATTAAGGAACTACAATCATCGCAGCTCATAGCCAAGACTATGACTCAAGTTCATGAAGCAAGATCGAATAATCCGTGGATGGCGTTGTTTTATCAAATCAAGCCATTACTTGAGGATTCAGTGAAGGTTATGGACATGACTGAGGTGCAAAATAACTTGAAGGATGTTACTGTCAAGTTGAAGGATTCCGAAAGGTTGAATAAAGGGTTGGAAAATGATAACATCAAGATGCGTGACTCTTTAAAGACATTGGAGGATGAAATTATTGCCAACAACGACATCATCAAGGAGAAAGACATTCAACTACAAAAGCTACAACTGGAACGCAAAGCTTCCAAAAAGAGAATTGAGGAGTTGGAGGTCACTATTCGAGAATTGAAAGAAACAAATCGTGTCTTGTCCGATGATCTGAAAAAATTGAGCAATCGTTTGAAAGAATTGCATGACGACTACGAGGTGAGATCAAAGGAGTTGGCTCTGAGGCAGTCCGAACACAATTCTGCACAAGGCGAGTTGACAAGGTTGAGAGTGCAACTTGAAAAAATTGAATTGGAAAGGTCCCAACACGCGTCTATGGTCGACGAGTTGGAGAGTAAGCATGAGAAGCAATTTTCAGAATGGGAAACCAAAAACAAGGAGCTACAGAGTGAGGTTGAAAAGTTACGACAGGAAGCTTCTGCGCACGAGTTGCAAGTAAGAGAGTTGACAGAAAAAGCATCAGTTCATGAGAAACTCAAAGCTGTTGGCGATACATACAAACAAGAAATTGCCGCATTAAAGTCAACCGTGCTGAATTTAGAGACAAAATGTGCTACGCAAAAGAAAGACATTGAAGAATTGAAAGCTCACTTGAGTAAAGATGAATTGAAAAAGTCCAAGTATGAAGAGAAAATTGAAGAGGCAAAGGAGAAGGTGCTGGCCTTGAAATCACGCGTTGAAAAGAAATCAAATGAGATAGAGCAATACCAGAAAGAGGTGAATTCATTAAAGACGCAGTTATCTAAAGCACAACGTGATTTGGAGTCTCTGAAACTGGTAGAGCTTAAACTATCACAGATCAAAGTTAATGAAGAGCGCAACTTGAAAGAAATTGAATTGATGCAATCAAATTTGTCCAAATCAACCTCTGATCACAAACAATTGAGCGACGAGTATGCCAAACTCAAACTCGAGCTCCAGCAAACCCAGAAAGCTAGAGATGAGTATAGTTCAATGATTACTGACTTGAATGCCAAGTTACAGAGACTTGAGCAAGACTACAAATCTATTGAACTGGAGAAGGAGAATCAACCACCCAGTCGTCAGATGATGGAAGAATTTACCCATATCAAATTGAAGTTGAATGAACAGAATGCAGCGCTAAGAAAAGAAAAGTTTGAAAATAAAAAGTTGACAGAGGAGTTAGGCTTAATCAAGGAACGGATTATGAATGGTTCATTGATGAGTAGTGACTTGACACCCAAGAGAAGGTCACTAGCAATTGGTGAACGTGTCAATGGTAGTGTTGATGCACTAAACAAAGAAATCAATGATTTAAAATTGAGGTTGCAACAGGAGCAGAGTAACTACCAACGTGCAGAGAATTATGCCATTGAATTACAAAAAAAATTAAACAAGGTGCAATCGAGCCGTGGTTTGAATAGCTCCACTGATTATGAAAAGAAGTTTAAAGAATCTCAAGGACGCGTGGCTCGTCTCGAGAAACAAATTGAAGGCTTCATTTCCAACGAGCCGACTAGTAACGAAAGCTCTCCAAGTAATGGTAGAACTGTGTCCAGAAGTGAAAGCATGGGTGGTCAACTTGCGTTCAGGGGTGTCAATCCTGAGTTTGTACAAATATATCAAGATATCAACAAAACGTTGAAATCCACACGTGAGGAATTGGGTACATCCAAATCGGAGATTTTACGGTTAAAGGCTTTACTTCGCGAGTCGGAGGAGGAATTGTACCAAGTGAAGCAAGAGAAATTCAAGAGCTCAATGAAGGATTTCGAAGAGGAAATTGCCCATTTAAAGGTAAAGTATGACAACGTCTCCATAAGAAATCAAGATTTAATTCAAGGTTTGGAGTTGTACAAAAAACGTTCAGATGAGTATTTCAAGAAATTGGAATTGGCGGAGTCAGCTGTTACTATATCCAAACGTCAAGAAGAGCTGGCAAAGAAAGAAGTGGACGACTTGAGAAGTCAGTTGAGGTTGTCAAAGGAAGAGGCAAGAACATCACAGATTATGCTTAGAGATTGCAACTTGAAAATTGACAAATTGGAGCAAACGATTCATAGTAACACGCTTGTTATGGAGGAAAATAAGAAACAAATAAAGCAATTGGAGGACAAATTGTCATACCATGTCAAGAACTACGAGAATAGAGAGACGACGGAGAAGTTGCGCGAGGATTTGCGAAATTTGCACAAAGATTTAAACTTCAAGACTCAAACAGAAACCACCTTGGTGAAGGAGAATAAACAAATACAATTGGACCTTGAAGAGGCGATTTTGATTAGGAAAAATACTGAAAAGGAAATGGAGGAAATGCTGTTGAGAGAAGAGAAATTGGAAGCAAAGATTGTCAGCTTGACTGATTCACTGAGACAGCTTGAGAATGATAAGATATTAAATGAAAGAAAAATCGTCTCCTTCTCCAAACAAATTTCTGGACTAAAAGAGTTAGTTTCTGAAATCACTCAAGAAAAGGAAAGATTGATTGAGGAAAAAGAGCAACTACAGGACGAATTATTTAAAGTCAATCTCAACTTGGAAAATCAAACTGTGGCCTTAGATCAGAGCAAATCAGAAGTCGCATTCCTTAAAACCCATTTGGAGAATCAACGTCAAGATGCAGAAGCAGTACGGTCAGAATTAAATCAATCGAGAATGTCATCCACTTCAGATTATCGTGACCAGCAAAAAATTAGAAATGAATTGTTGGTTGCCAATGAAGAGAATTACTCTTTGAAGAAAGCCAATGATGAATTGAGTGCCAAAGTGCATAAATTGGAGGAGAAGTTGTACAGCAATGATCAAATCAAGTTTTTGGAATCTCGCGCAGACTCGTTACAATCAGCTTTAGATACCTCACTACAAGAAAAGCATGAGTCGGACAAGACGATTAAAACATTAGAAAGAAAGATCAAACAGTTGGAAACTAGAGTTGAGCACGAATCGCAATTGAGCAAGCGGTACAACGATGAAAATTTTGACTATCAAAACAAAATCAATCATTATAAAGTTGCAGTTGATTCGTTAGATCAGGAAAATATTGAAAAGGACTTACAATTGAAAACATACGAAGAACAAAATAACCAATTGAAGGAGTCAATGTTGATGTTGCAAAAGGAAAACTTGGAATTGAAGGAAAGATTACACTTGCCGTGAAAACAGTAGAAATAAACTTAACACATTATAGAGTAACAAACACATATTTTGTAGAATGGCACTGTTGTCATTTATGTACAAGTTAGTCGTCTAAAACCATGAAGTTTTCTTCTTCCGTGAGAAATCCCTTGGTTCAGGAATTTCCGGAGTGGAAAATTTTCCTAAACCATATTTACGAAGAATGTATTCAACATCACCAAATGCTTCTCTATCACCTTGCATTACGACCGAAGGGACACCCGAACTTGTTCCTGTTGTAACAACATTTCCAGTCAAGACTTTTTCAGCAACGTTTTGCAAATCCCTAGGCGTTAACGCTTTAATTTTTTCTACCATTTCATCAATTGATGTCACTTTACCTTGACATTGAACCTGTCTTCCTAAATCTTCCAATTTGGCCAATCGACTTTCAACATTCATCAAGATCGAACTCGTCAATTGGTTCTTGGCTCTCTTCACTTCTTGTTCACTCAATCCGCCTGATTTGGTATCAACGTTTAAAAGTTTGGCCAACTCATGACTAATGATTTGTGACGACACGTGGGCTGCTTCAGGGACAAGACTCAATGTGATTCCAAAGATTCCTGAATCTAAATACGAATGATTAAAACACATGCAGTTCTCAACAAATGGATACTTGTTCAACACTTTGGTGTAAAGTCTAGAAAACATACCTTTACCTGGTCCACCAGCGGAGAATGAGGACCCACCACCTAATAGTTTCTGCAAAGTCGCAAGAGAATACAAATCGTCATGTAATAAACCCGTTGTTTCGAATCCAATTTGCATATGGTACAATTCGGGTTGATTTGCGTAAAGTGGAGGTTGATGAGGCAATGCAATTTCACCACCAGTGTAATGAGCAGGTGTAAGGTTTGTTTTTTCACCAGTCGATACCCAATCTCCAAAGTTGGACTCCACCAATTTGAGGGCGTGATCATGCGAAACACCAACCATTGCAATAATGATATTTTGAGGTTGGAAGAACCTCTTATGATAATCAAGAATATCGGACTTTTGCACCAACGGTATACGTTCCTTAGGGATAAACAATGGGAGACCCAATGTGTTTTGTTTATATGCAACACTATGTAACTCTTCAGGCAATAATAGCTCATGCTTGTACTGCAACTCTTGTACTTCGTAGTCTGCAGTTTGTAAAGTCTCCAAGAACTCCTGATCAGTGATGCGAGGACTTCTTACAGTTTGAGCAATAGCTTCCATCATCTGATCAACATCTTTATTGAAAACACTGGCTTGGAAAATCATTGATTCTCGTTGTGCTGAGCTCATATAATTGCCACCTAGTTTCAGTAGATTCTCCATCATTTGCAATCCACTGTACTTTTCAGTTGATTTCCATGCTAATCGATCATGGATATGGGAAAGACCGGGATTTTTTGGGTCTTCATAACGTGATCCAGCATCGACGTATCCTCCAAGTGCACTGAAATGCCCTGGTGTGGAATCTGTAACTAGTCTTAGTCCATTGGCGAGGGTTGTCATTTCTATATTTGGGTTAGTCTGGATGGTAGCAGACGCATAGAACCGTTTCAAAGCAGCAGCTGCGCTATATCTAGGTAATTTTGACCTCGATATCATTGTGTGACTATATACAAATGGACCAGGGAATATGAAGGAATGAAGCTTATTCGGTTCATCTATCACCGATTAGTAAAAAAAAGCGGCAGATGAAGAAATTTTGAATCTGGAAGCGCAAACAATTTACATACAGGAATAGTCGTTTTTTTTTTTTTGTTCTACAAATCTAACAAGTTATCCATATTAGAATGCAACTGGGAAGGTGTCGGTGAATTGATCTCCAGTGATGATGGTCGCAGTTCTTTTGTATCAAACAAATCAATCAATTCGTTCCCTGAAGTTGCTGGTGTAGCATTAGCATTGGCTTTTTCGACGGAAAAGAAGTTATGCGATAACTTTGGGGCCGATGCAAGGGTCAGAGGGGGTGGCGACGACGTCAGATAACAATCTGATGTGGCTGCAGTAAACTCGGTAAATTCGTCGTCAGAACCATCTTCTTCGTTGGTGCCTATGCTATGCCCATTGGCTCTGGATCCGCTAGGCTTGGAGTTACCTGATTTCTGTGGCGATCGTTTCAACTCCAATGACTCTAATTCGTCCACGTTAAATAATGGTATATTCATCTCTTGGTTTCTTGGACTTTTCGGACGCCAAGAGTCACTCATGGATGGTGAATTTCGTTGCTCTTCGGGCTCCTCAGACGCAAATGTCGCGGAATGATCAAGGTTAAAGTCGACAATCGATTGACTATCAGATTTATCCTCAGCATCAAACATGGTTGTCTTATCTACTCGTTTCTTTGAACCATTACTGCTAGAAAACAATGACTGCATCCCAAATAAAGTTGTACGTTTACTCTTTGAAGACTTAGGAGTGTTTTTTGAAGTGGTGCTATTGGCAGGGGTGACATTCTCATCATCAGTGTTTGGTGGCACTGTACTACCCCCAAGTCCAAACAAGGTTTCAAAAAAGTTCAGCTTCTTTGTACCTACCTGATCTTGATCTTGATCTTGCCTTATGGACTTTTCATACTCCTCTTCCTTCAATTTAAGTCTCTGTAAATAAATTTCATGGTCTTTTCTTTTCCGCTCATTTATCTGCTTCATCATTTGTTCACTATGGTGGTCTCGTATCTTTTGTATTCTTGCGTGAATGAATTTATTGGCTTCAATTTCAATACTTTTCGACAATTTATTGTTTACTTTCTCAGTTGATAAACGCAAATGCAATTCACTTTGCAAAGTTGAGAACTTTGCATCGGTTTCAACTGGTTTGTCTTCAGCTGGAGCACTAGGTTTGTGCGATTGTGATGATGGCTTTCCCTCCGTGCTTTTCCGCAGTTGCAATTGCCTCTTTTTCTCTTGAATGTACGAATCACTGGATGACCAAACGAAAAGCTTATTAGCCCGACCTGTCGTCAGTACTGACTTTGTCAATTTGAAATTATCTCGATCACTGACTGAACTCATGCCTGAATTTTGTGCTATCCAACTATCAAGTATTATTTGTTGTACTGATTCTATATTTGAGTTTCGCCATCGCAATACCTGTTTCTTATCCGTTTCTTCAACTTCCTTGATAAACTGAGGGGAATATCTTTGAAAGGAGGCATATAGCTTGTTTCCCTTTTCTGACTTTTGCAAAATAATTTCTGGGTATAGTCGTAGGTTAGGTTCTGGTTTTGTGGGGTCTGGCAATGTCACCTCTTCGAATAGGGTATCTAGTAGATTGGGAACATCAACCTGACTAGTTTGATCAGGCGCCATTATGATGTCTCAAAAAGGAAGAGAATAAGGCCCAGATGTGGTTTGTAAAAGCCTCTTGATGAATAAAACTCGGCGATAATTTTTTGTATTGCGAATGGAGAAAGTATCTCGAAATCATCTCTGAGAGCATCTACTAAACGAAGATCCAAAAGCATAAAGGAAGTTGATGAAGCTATAACCTCATTTGAAAATGCCACATTCACAAATAGTTTCTTTCCCTCAGTTCCCAAACCATAAAGTTTTCATAACATTATACAAAAATGTGTCACAAGGAACCATCAGAACCATAAAACACGAACTAATGCAAGCTAATCCTAACTACGACTACTGCTTCTTAAACACAAAATACATAATTTCATTAGAACAGCTTCAAAACTCAATCCATAAATCAATACTCAACAAAGCCAACAATTCAATGCAAGCTAAAACCTTGAATACGGAGATTTTGTTGAACTTATCACCCGTGAACGTCATTTCCGATGCTATAAAGAGATTTGGGATACTGGATGATTGTGCAAACACCATAATTGTCAAGGTAATTTCGCCTGATGATGATGCTTCCCAGATTGCGAAAAACCTAGACGATATTGTTGACGGGGACAATGTAGAAACGAAAGATGAGGTCTTGTTGGATCTAGTTGATGTATCTAAGTTTAAAAAGGTCTACAAGTTGAACGATGCAGTCATTGCACCTGAGGCAAACCTTCAAGCACAATTGACTAGATTAGCCATTGGTGCGTGTCTCTTGCGTGGATATTAATATAGAATAGTGTACATAAATGTGTCTAATTTGAGTCTAGTTTTGTTTTTCCAAATGCAAATTGTTTCAAGTTTATAACTGGTGGATGCTTCTTGAGTGAAGGCTCGAGAGTGACTTCATCTTCGCTGAGTTCGTACTCATCTTCTTGACTAGCTGCAATTTGAACTTTTGGAAATGATGTAGGCTGACTGAATTTGATGACTTTGTCAAGCATAAGCTTTGAACTGTGTATGTTTGTTGGTTTTTTCAATATCCCCTTGGTGGTACTGCGATTAATATTTGAGCTTTTGTCTTTTAACACTTGTCTTGACCGATTTGCATTCAACCCAGTTTGACTCTTTGTAGGCTCGGTGAATTTGGCAAGTTTGGCAGGCAGGAATTGAAACTTCAGTCGAAGATTAATAACTTCCAAGTCTTCGTGTACTTTAAAAGAATCTTTTCTCTTTACTGGCGATTCATCAATCTCATCGTCTTTTGATGAAATGTCAAACTTAGCATCCTCTTCATTATAATCCTCTGAGATGGGGTTCACCTGTGCTTGCGATAGTGCACTTGGGGCCGACGAGGCAACAATCTCATCATCCGCTTCATCGAGTTCTTCTTTTCCACTCTCATTCAGCTCCTTGGGTTGTTCCCCATCGTCATCATTGTCAGTCATCTCATTCAAGATATTTCTTGTTTCAACATTCTTTATTGGTGATTCATCCGGTACTTCGGAATCATCGAGCAAACTTGAATTCCATTCTATCAAGTCGCAATTCGATTGGGAGGCAAGAAGTGATGGTTTTTCAGGTATTGATTGTATAGCGAAAAACCTGCTAGCTTGACCCTTTTTATCATTTATGCTGCCTTGTAGTTTCCGAATCTTGTTTGAAGTTGGTGATGTCTTTTGCTTTGCTGAGGAATAAACAGGCAAGGGCCTCTTGAACTCTGGTATTTTTTGTTTATTAATTTGTGTAGCATCTTTCTGCGTCGGGCACTCAATAAGTTCCGAAGGTTTGGCAACATGTTTTGAAACCTTAAGCATATCTAAAACCGACTTTCTTTGGCTTCTTTGAGCAACCGGTTCAGACTGGGAGCGGACTGCCATTTGTGCTTCCGATTGTGTTGCCTTCACTTTGACAGACACCGATTTTAGCAAACTCATGCTTTGTTCTCGCGACACAAGTAGCTCATGAGTATTTGGATCAACTAAACCATTACAAACTTTCTTCACCAACTCTTCATTGAGTGTTTTGCCACAACACGATTCCAACAAATCAAATTGTTCAAAGATGGACTCCGGTATCTCGTTCAAGGTAGCAAGCAGTTGAATTCTCGGATCAAAAACTTTTTGAAATTGAAATGCCAAGTTGGCTTTAATAACCTCGTCTTCGAAATCACTAGGAATCTTCTTCCCCATTGATCTTAATGCAATTGTAACTTTATGCAATGTGTGGTACCTTCGTACCATTTGAAATGCAGATTTAAGTCCAACACCAGGTACACCTTTCGTATAATCACAACCAGAAAGCATGGCAACTAATCGTAATTGTTCACTAGTATAGCTGGCTAAATATGGAATTTGTCTAACCTTGTGGAAATCCTCGCGATTGATCTCCACACAACTTGAATCATCCTTTAGTTTAGTTATTAGTTTATTACAACCAAAGATCAACAAATCGGAATCTTCACTTAAAATCCCATCAACAATTCCGATTTTTTCTAAATACACCATTTGTGGGTCAGCTTCATACGGAGCGACAACATACTCTATCTTCAAAACGTCCAACTCACACATGATCAGTTTAGCCATTTGAGAGGTCACATAAGCCGCCTTCATATACTCCTTGTATGCCAACTGTAGATGTCCTCTCTCAGCATACTTTTCCGCCAATTTCTTTGCTTCATGTCGAAGCACGCGTCGTTTCAGATTTGTATCTTGCTTAGTTGTCAATGAAGCTCCATCAAAGACAAAGTAAGGAGTAATACCAAAATGCTGCAACATCTGGATCTTGTTAATAATGTATGTTATGTATTTTCTTGTTGGCCTACCTAGGCACAAATCCTCAGCACACGATACCAACGCGCGATGCAACCATCCATACGTATCAATGGCCAATGTTTTACCACGATATCGTTCCAAAGAACATGGTTCCTGAATTTCTTTTAGATGCTGTAGTAGACCATTGACTCCCATAATTGTGGAGTAGTCTTTTTGCCTAAATGGTGCTGCAGATGTAGCTTTTAAACGAAACCACAACAAAACAAGCTTTTCGGGCTTTGCTTTATTTATTTTATTTTATTTTATTTCAATTTTTCTTTTTTTCTTTTTTTCTTTTTTTCTTTGTTTCTTTTTGCACCTAATCGGCTGCATCCGCTACATTGATCATGACAACCCCAGTTTACTCTATTGCTCTACCAGATCTACTGTTACATCTACACACTAACTATCAGATGCACCAATTGATATCGAAAACAGCAACCCATTCTTTACGCCATCAAAGTTTGCAACTCCAACTTTTTGACTAATATAATAACCAATGTCAAAATTAGCCCAACGATTGAAGTATTTCAACCCAAACCCATAAGACACTGCTGGATTCTCATCGTTCCAAAAATTTTGTTTGTATGTGGCCGGGATACAGTTGCCCATCAATGCAGTGGCATATAATCTCAATGGATTCAGTTCGATTAACAACTCACTATTTTCAGAATTCAATTTAGGGGAGTATAAGAAATGAGGAATCTTGGTGAATATAGTTGCTTGTAATTTGTAAAATTGTAACCCGCCTTGTTGTTCAACACTGTTTTTCTTGAACCCGGCAAATGAATTGTACCCACCGAGGTAGAATTTATCTAATGGGTGGATGGGGAACTTGGAGTTAAATGTAAAGATTCCACCTAGCTCACCTTGGAATTTTGCTGTAATGTAGTTGTTGAATACCGATTTGTACAAATCAAATCCTATTTGCAGCTTGATAAATTCACCTCTGTTGGCAGCATTATTCTGTTCTTGTACAGATGTCAACTCAGTCTCAATTTGAACTTTACCACCACTAGTTGGGAAATTCTTTGTCGCATGATTCAAGTATCCGATATGTTGATATCTAAACTTATTCAAGACGCTCAATTTCAAGAAATCTCCTCCAAAACATTTCAATTCATCATTGGCTCCGTCATCAATATCAAACAAGTTTCGCTTGAGCAATTGAAACCCAGTGAATATATCAAATTCACGTCGGGTCTTGTATAGCAACCCAATTTTGCCTCCTAATTGATTCTGTTTGAAAAAATTTTGCCAACCTAAATCATCTCTAGTGTTGTACCCCACGTCAATTAAAAACTTGAATCGAGGGTCTTTCAAGCCCAGTATGAATTTCAAATTGGTTAATAAATGGTCATATGGTTTGTATGGGTTGTAGTCAACACCAACAGACACCAACTCGGCATTTTCATTGAAATTGTGATCGATATGGTTCAACTTTAAATTGACATATTCTTCATTATTGAAGTTCAAGAACAAATCATTAATATTTAAATTGACATTGGATACATCGAATATGACTTTAGTAGGAATGGATTTTTCGCGATTGAATGAGGTGATGTGGGCAGGTACATTGGAATAGTAATCTGGTTCCAATACTACACCAACATCTTTGAAAACCCCCGTATCTTTCAAATGGCGGTATGATTGGTTGATTCGAAAAGTCAATTGAGCTAAGGTGTAATCACCAGTGGTTAACAAGGGGGATAACAACTTGTTAAAGAATTGATAACTGAAATCTTCACCACCATTGACTTCGACCCGAGTTAAGAAAATTGGTTGCAATCGGGATTCCTGGAGGACATCTTGCTCAATGAGCTTGGTCTTGAGATCAGGATTGCTATCAACTGGTAACAGCACCATTTTGAAGGAAGAAGCGTAGAATTGAAAACTACCCTCGGCTTGTCTGGTGATATGAAATCTTCTATTTTTTTCTTTCTCTCGATTGCGCTTGTTTAATTGGGTGAAAATGAGTATTAGTTCTATAGGTCTATACACAGCAAAGTAGCAACTCTACAAGTACTCTACAGTGGCCCCATCGTATGCCAAATCAAGTAACTTCCAATCACAATGAATACCTTCTTTGGCAAAAATATCAATCACATCTTTGGCAATCTCTTCAAACCCATCAGTAGCTAAACATAAAATAGTTGGGCCAGCTCCACTAAGACAGATGCCACATAATCCAGAATGCTTCTTGGGGACAACTTCTTCCAATACTTGATCTAGCCCAGGAATCAATACTGTTCTATATGGTTGATGAATCTTGTCCTTCATTGATTGATAAATCAACTTGTGATTTGGTGGATCTTGCGTCAACGCTGTTGTCAAAATGGCTATTCTTTGTAAATTGTATACTATATCGGGTCTAGTGTAAGATTGAGGTAGTACTGAACGTGATTTATCCGTACTAACTTCGAAATTGGGTACGATGCAAACGCATTTGATCTTTTTGTTCCAATTGTATTGCAAATATTCACCAATGTTTGTTGGTGGTGAGTTTGATACAATACATTGTGGTGGAGTTTGCGCAGTTGGCAATATATAATCCAATGGAACATTAGTTTGTTCTGTTTCTTCATCCCCCAATTCATTCAAGTATGAACCAATAAATCCACCCAACATGGCAGCAGCAATATTGTCAGGATGTCTTTCAATCATCAAACAATAATCCAACATTCTAATCTTGTCAAAACTGAAATCACCAATGATATTTCCCAAGTATATACCTCCAACTATGGCACTAGCACTTGATCCCAACCCTCTTCCCAAAGGTATAGGATTATTTACATGGATATGAGTTCCTGATGGAAAGTTCTTCACACCATTACACCGAAGTAGATACAATGCAGCTTGAGTAATCAAGTTTTTATCCGACTGTAATGGCACTTTTTCAGCTAGGTTTCCTTCGTACGTGATTATAGCATTATGCGGATCTGATGAAGTATCTATAGTTGGATCAATAGTTACTCTGATGGTCAAGTATAGCTGTAATCCTACACCAAGTACGTCAAACCCTGGACCTATATTTGCTGAAGAAGCGGGTACTTTGATTTGAAATGACTTTGCCATCACAAACAGAAGCGACGTAGAATTGTGGTGGTTTTACTTAGATAATTGGTGAAAAATTTTGACAAAAAAAGAAAAAAAAAATCATTCGAGGTGAGTCAACAAAGAAGACAATCTTAATAATTTTGTGTCATGTGTTATAACGAGATAATCATCAACGAACATTCTGCATTAAACCCCATTGATTCTATAAATAATTAAATACTGAATACATCGATACACATAACTACACACCACTGACTCCTGCCCTCAGATTACACATGTATCTCTTTTTTCCCAAACAATTTCTGCTGGGTGTTGAGGTAACGTAACCATTGAAGTATAATCAACATCAGGCACTTTACCATTTGCCAATTTCCATTTAAGATTATAAACAAATGTGGTCAAGATTGTTCCCAATTGGACATAGGCAAACTGTTCACCAATACATCTATGTCTTCCACCACCAAATGGCAAATACGAAGAGCTAACACCTTTGGAAACTTTACCAAATCCATAATCAACTTCACCTGCGTCATTGGTGGATGCTGATTCATCCCATCTGTGAGGGTTGAAATCAGATGCGTCCTTGTAAAATCTTTCGTTTGTATGAGCATAACCTGGTGACACCAATACGTGGTGTCCTCTAGGGACAATATACTTTGTGTTTGGCACAACCAAGGGAGAAACAACTTTTCTGAATATGGAATGTAATGGCATGTGTAATCTGAGGGTTTCCTTGATGGTGTTGTTAACCAATGGCATTTGTTGCAAATCCTCATACGATAAATCATCCAAGTTGCCACCTTTACCAGATAAGGCATTAAGAACCTCTTGATACAATTCATCTTGTAATTGTGGCTTCTCAGCCAAATGCAACAAAAACCAAGCAGATGTAGTGGCACTAGTATGCTGTCCTCCCATCAAAACACCAATCAACAAGTTAGCAATTTCCTGATCAGTCATTTTAACACCATCTTTGTATGTAGAGTATACCAATAAAGAATCGATTAAATCACGATTTTCATCAATGTCACCCGTCTCTCTTCTTCTAGCAATCTCTGTCATATACGTTTCAGAAATCTTTTGTTGCGCAGCATCACGTTTCCAATAATGAGGTAATGGCAAGTGTGGGAAAACAAAATTGATTGGGGTGAATCCTTTATCTAAATCAGCATACAATTGAGCAAATGAAGCATCAAATCTTTTCCTCATTGCTTCTCCTAATAAGGATCTAGATGCAGTGAAGATGGTTATTTCTGGTTGTGATTGCAATACATCAACAACGCCACTTTTCTGTTTCTTCATATTGAACACCTTAGATTTGGTAAAATAATCCAAAATTTCCCCTCTAATCAATGGCACGTATCTTCTAAAAGAATCGGTAGTCAATGCGGTCTTTGCGAACTTCTTTTGCTCCATAAGTCTTGCATTCGGACAATCGTAAATAACACCTTTTCCAAAAACAGGGGTAGTCAAATGTTGATAGGCGTCTTCAGCAGAAACATCAGACAATTTAGCATTAAACACAAATTCATGACCCTTGGGACCCAAGTACACCGTCATTACTCTACCCAACATAACAAATGAAAATAAATCACCATATTTTTCACGACATTGTTCAAAAAACCCATATGGATCCTGTCCATAAGATACGGCTGAACCAACCCAGGGAATCCAATAAAATACTAATGGAACACGATCTTTTCTGAGTGAATAAAGTAGTTGCCAAATGATGTTGTAAATGAAAGGAGCAAACACAAGTAAACCAAATTGTTGAAGGGTACTAAGAGTCATAAAGTAGTTGTACCCATGAAGGGCTAAATCAACTAATGCCATGGTTTGTAAACGAAATAAGAAATAAGTCTGGATGAACGAAGGTAGGGAAAGTTAGTAGCAAATAGAAACCAGTTTGATTACTATTTATATCTCAGCTAAGGTCTTTGGATGTTTTAAACGATGGGAAACTCAGTCGTATGATCTTTGTTAAAAGAAAACATAAAAAAAAAAAAATTCCAGCTGTAATGTTTTGATGAGGTTTATGTCGTATAAACGAAAAAAGTTATACGACGATGCTGACATTTGACGCGTGTAAGAGAAAGAGATACACTAAGACATACAGAGACCCACCCCTATTTTACAATGAATAAAAGATTAGTATATATCAGGTTACTTCGTCCAAAGATGTGTATCCCATCACATCAATGGAAAGTTTTGTTTTCGCTCTTCGTGCCCGTGGTATTTTACGAGGGATCATCGCCACAAGATCCACCGATCCCACTACTAAGCTTTTGCTCTCTCTCTAGAACTGAAATTTATTAAACACTTTTGTAGGTATAAATACTGAGATAAAAGTATACACTATATAAACCACATCCATCTCTTCTGTCTACTCCATTTTTGATTCCTTAACTTCTTCTTCATCAAAATCAACACCCAACATCTTTGCTTTCTCCAATAATGCTTCGTTATCCTGTTTCAATTTGTCATTCTTTGATTCAAGAAATTTGATATACTCGATAGATTTAGCCAAAATTGTGCCCTTGTTCAATTTCCTTGCTGGTTCCAAACCTTCCAAATCTATCTGTTCTATTTCCTTATCATCAAGAATCAGCAAATCCATTCCATCAAAGTTATTTATATCGTCGTTATCCGATAAACTCTCATCACCTGCAGCAGCAGCAGATGCAGCACCATTGCAGCTACTAACATCAAGGTCCCCATTTTGTCGTTGAAGTAATTGACGTTGCTTTTCTTGTATCTTGCGTAATAGCAACACCTTCAAAGTAGGTACTGATTCTTGTAATGCATTAAATTTATTGTTGATTTTATTACGATACCTTTGTTCAATTACATTATGGGCTGACTTGACTCTTGGACGACCAATATGACCTCTTCTCAAAAGACTTGCACTGGAAGCTGTAATTGTTGTACTTGTTGCTGGTGGTGGAGGAGGAGGAGGAGGAATAGTGTTAATTGCCAGGGTATAGGTGTTTCCTGGGCTAGGCACAGTTGGTGGTGCATCTTGAGTTGAACGAAATGAGTTGAGTGTTGATGTTGTGGAATCACCTTCTTGCTTGATGTCTTTGCTATTGCCAGCTGGCAATTTCCTTCTTTTTTGTCTAGTGGTTGATTGTGCTCTCGATGATAATGATGGTGGTAAAGCTGATGGGGTCGCGGACAACTGTCTCGATTCGTTGTTCAATGGTGATAACGAAGGCGACACGCTGTTGCTGCGATTGATGGTGAAATTTTGTAATCTAGCTTTGGTTATTGTTGCAATACCATTATGTTGGGTGGCTGATAATGCAGACGCTGATGATACTGATGAAGTGGACATGTTGAATTCATTACCAGTTGGTGTATGAGCTTGGAAACTATTGTTTGATTCTTCATCCAAGCTTCCGTTGCTCGAGAGATCACCTTGTTGGTTGCAACTGTTGACACCAGCTAAGTTTGAGACAAAGTTTCCGTTGTTTTGGCTTGTAACTTTGCTGCTGGTAGGTGTTGTTTGTACCGTTAATGGTGATCCCAAGGGAGTATTTGGTGACACACGAGCAAACTCTTGTTCTTGAATTCCATTGTTTACCATATTGGACTCGAACCCATTCTGAGCACCACCATTAAATACCATAGCTCCATTTCCAATGAAGCTTTGTTGTTGAAATTGATTACCATCGACGTCATGTGCCAGTATAGGCAAGTCACCCTCCAACTGATTGTAGTTGATAACGGTGGCAGCATCAGTAGTTGTGGCAAATGGAGCAACTTCGTCACCCAAGTACTCTGTATTACTTGGTAACTCTCTATAGTTAAAGTTGTTTTGTTGGTACTCATTCGTGATTGATGTAGATGAGGGCAAGCTCAAAGCTTTGGCTCTTCCATTGGTCATGTATTGTGGGAAAGCTGGATGAAGTGTAAAATCAAAATCATCAGGAAATTCATTGCATCTATTGTTATCTATGGTATCGTCCTTCATCAAGTTATCTGAACTAACAAAACAGGGATTCTCCTCTATCTTTACTGGATATGGTTGTGGTTGTCGACACTGTTGTTCTTGTTTCATTTGAAGTTGCATTGAGCTAGGACTATGTTGAGGCTCAGTGCTGTTTGACGACAAACTCTGATTATCGTCTTGATTTTGAGAACAGTTTGCGGCATTTGTATGTCTATAATGTTGTAAACTTGGTGTTGGTGTACATTCCTGTTGCTGTTGTTGTGGTACAGGTGACGAATGGTACATTTGTGGTTGTTGTCCCAGATATTGATGTTGTTGGGAATCGTGATGACCATGTAGCTGTAGTTGGTCCTGCTCTTGCTGATGTTGTTGCTGCTGCTGTTGTTGTTGCAACTGCTGTTCTAGTATTTGCTGGTGTTCGTTGTCGTACATTGGTGTTGTTGTCAAAAATGCAGTATAATGACTATCTCTATACGTCATTGAATCTCGAACAATAAAGAAGACTGGTTATGAAAAAGTGATATTTGGTTATGAGATATGGATATCCTTTATAAACACGATTGAAAAAAAAAAATTACCTCTTTTGTAACTCAGCGTTAGGTTTTGACTGTTTCTTTTTCCTTCTTTGGGAATTCAATAGTATGCTCAGATTGTTCCTGATGAATGATCTGTCAGGTGCAAACTGTTGTCGTTGTTGATAAGTAAAAAAAAGAAAACCCTTTGATAATGGTGAGATATTAGCTTGTGTTTTTTGAATATGAAAAGAAATGAGAAAATATTAATTGGATATTATCAGAGTAGCTTTTCTTCAGAGGGACCTATATATATATATGTATGTCGATGTATAATGTAACCAACTGCAATAGAATTTTTTTTTTATTCATAACCTACAACATTACCCGCAGTGGCTATAAGTTTATTTGGAACCCTGTCTTTGTGAATGAAAGGCGTCTAAAAGTTCAATAACACAGAAACAGGACAAAGAAAAAGGAATGTTTTTTTTTTCTTTCTCTGAGGACAGACGAAATGCAAGACCCCCAAGAAAAAAAATAATTGTAAAGAAAACAATACAATCCATGACAGGTTAACCATATATATCTGGGGTAGAAAAAAAAGAAAGAAAGTCACGATTTGGTTCAGGCAAAAAAAGAAATGACGGGGTATGATGACTACGGAAAGACGTCATTGTAGTACGTTTTCTTTTGGGGTGATAAGGAATTTTAGAGAGTAGGGAGCGCAGTATCTAACACGCGAGAGGAGCTCAGCGGAGTCCTTTGATTGGTGGGTATGTAGATTACACGCCCATTTAGTCTACTTTCATTACTAATTTTAGTAAGGAATAAGGTTTTCTTTGGTTTAACTAACTTTTGGTGCACTACCTCGAGAAAAATGCATGAGCTGCATGAAGGCGCAAGGTCTATCTGTGCTGGCTTAAAGAAAATTTCCTCATATTCGTAGCCTACAAAGATATTTCCATTTGGGCTGGGTACTTTTGTTAAGTGGTATCTGAGGTACAAAAGAAATGAGCCCAAGCCAGAAGTTTAATGACACAAAAGCTCGATGTTGTGATTCGATCATTCGACTGCATCATTCATTAGAAAAATAAAACGTTTTTTTTCTTTCGATTTTTTCTTTTTCGGCGCCAAAAAAAGATCTTTTAGAAAATACCGATAAACAAAAAATACATTGGGTAAGCTCTCATTGCATTTCAAGGTTTTGATTAAGAAACGCAGACTTGGGGAAGTGCCTCAATTTCGAATGCAAATGCTTCTTGATGGCTTTGACTTTGATTATTAGAAAAGTTTTACCTGGGGAAAGGAAAAGAAGACAAGGTGTGGGGTTTTGCAAGAGTGAACTACTAATCTCTACCCCAGAATTGTAGCCGTTTGTTGCTTTTTTTTACTCAAATATATCCCTCACACCATCGGCCATAAAATAAATCAAGAAAAGTCTTCCGAGTGTTCTTGCTAGGGTGTTGATTATGTGGCAAAACCGTAGCATGTGTCAAATACTTTTTGTTACCATTCGCAGACAGCCAAAGCTTTTAGAAATACAACGTGATGTACGAAAACGTTCCACTGTTAATGATATGCTGTCCTTTCGTGATTTACGAACATACGCTGGATGCACTGGATACGGGTTGTGTTATCTCTCATTGCCCTGTTCTCTGTGTAATGTATTTTATTGTTATTTTAAACCCTTGTGCAGAGACGTTAGATTACAAGTCCGGGCATTTCTTCATTGTTTCATTATCTACATTAGATGCATTTGGATTCGTATATCCGACGCTTGAAAAAGAATGTTACATTGTTTTTGTATCCTAGCGAGTACACAAAAATGGAGGAGCATATAGGAAGAAAAGAAAATTTTCTTTCAAAAAGAAAAGTGAGGGGAGTGTCTATGGGGATTGCACAAAAAGGTCACGAGAGCATCATCATTTGAACGAATGACGGTGCTACGCCCACACACGAGGTCGATGAAATTAAACAAGAGAACAATTGGTTCCTACAAAACGAGGCTATGTGGTAATCAACTTTCGTTTGCATCTTACTGGCTAGAGTTTTAAAGCTCAGATCTTCGAACTTTTAGGCGATTTAAGATTTTGCAGCTTACAAAACAGAACCCTTCGTTCAAGGTTTTATAAATGGGTTTATTTTTAAGTTGTTGTTTGGCTTTATATGCGGAATTATGCACAAGCTGCAAAAAGACAAGAGAGACAGAAAAAATAAACAAAAAATCATACGATTGAGTATGCAATGTCATGCAACATTCTGAATTACACAAAAGGAAGGCTCAATATGGGATTTAACCTTTTGTTTTGAAGTATTGCTTATTGTTGATTTGCCCCACAAGGGTAAGAGTGACAATTTTACTGCCGATGGAAAGTTTGACTGTACGGGGAGGCACAGCTAAATATTGTCTTCAGTCAAAGTATCACTCCCCATAGACAGACTCACGTGTGGGTATTCATCTTTTAATTTTTAAGCGCTCAATTATTAGATTTTGCATTATGTGGGAGCGGAACTTACGACTGCGTTTTTAGCCCAGACAGGCAAAAAAAATAAAACACATAGAGAAGCTTGCACTAAAATGGAAAAAAATATAACCAGTCTCCTAACCATTGGTAACTCGAAATAGATCTTCTAATCCCACACCCCCTTTGGTTATGCAAATTGGCTTAAACAGTAGTGGATTTTGGGGCTCGTAACGCGTGCGTTCACACGCAATCGAGTTCGTAAATGCAAAACAATGAGGTTTGGATAAATGAAATCCCGGGTTTAGATTTCAGCGTTCAAGAATGGGATCGGGGATGCGTCGGAGATGCGTCGGGCCCGCTTTTATGAAAGTGAGATACGTTGTTAATTTTCTATTTCCCCATGTGCTTGTTTCCTCATCGTTTTAAAAATAACACATGATGATATCGGTAAAACCACAAAAAGTTAGTGATACATCATCTAATAGCCTAAGTAGGAGCTAAGTGTTAGCCTACGCTGTTTGGAGCCTCCGGGAGCAACTTTAATAATCTCCGTCGTTAGTTGCTGCTATGTTTTAGCCTCATGTTTAATCTATTTTCGGTATTAGAAATGCATGTGGTAGCGTTTTGGTGCGCAAGAAAAAAAAAAAAAAAATTAAGTAAAGACCCTGTGAGATGATCATCCCCGGTATACGCAGTGGCCAAAGACAGCTTACACATTATCGTCCGTTATTATAGTGCTGTGACTTTTTCGAATATGTCAGATCTACATGACTTATGCAAATTCCCACAACGTCCAATTACCGATGCATACGTAGACAATTTAAAGTATTATCTAAAAAATGGAATACCAGCGACTTATACCGTTGAAGAAGCATACAACTACGACAATGGGATAGAAGAAGAGCCCACCACGACAACGACTCCATTGCATTTGATCTGTACACATGTTCCTAAAGATTTAACGGCGGACGAAGTGGGAATTGTTTCGCAACTCGTTGAAATCTTGTTTGAATATGGTGCTGGATGGTGTTTTACTGATGTGGATAATAAGACTCCTGGTTGTATTTTGATAAAGAGGGGGTTACAAGATTTACCGATATATCAACAGATTGTTGATGCTGGAGTGAGGGCGGAATTGTTGTTGAGGAAAGTGGGGGAGTATGATATGGAAGTAATTAGCGATACAGAAGATTTGGATCATGAGGCATTTGTAGGGGTGGCCAACAAGACGGAGACGGCAAGTGAGGAAGCTGTGGATTTAAGGGCAAAAACCTCACCCGAGAAGCCACACAACGCATCCAATGTGGATCAAGAAGATGATGCACCGGATGCACCATCGCAGAACCAACAATCATACCTCAATACCAAATTGGAATATGTCAATGATGATGCATTAGTGACAAAGGATAGGAAAGATGGAGTCATGATGTCATGGGAATCAGATATAATGCAACTAGGAGCAAACACGCTTTTTAAAAAGGGGGCATACATTGAAAAGAATGAACTCGATTCCGAAATCAACATTTTAAACATTGGATTTGGCATGGGAATAATCGATACCATGATTCAGCAACAACATCCAACCATGCACTATATATGTGAAGCACATCCTGATGTAATTGAGAAATTACGCACTGATGGATGGTTTGCCAAGCCAAATGTTAAGATTCTTGCTGGTCGATGGCAAGATGAATTACCCAAATTGCTCACCCAGGGTACATTTTTCAATGGAATCTATTACGATACGTTTTCTGAACATTATTCCGATATGTTGGAATTATTTGATTTAGTAGTGGGGTTATTGAAACCGCATGGTGTTTTCTCGTTTTTTAATGGTTTGGGAGCTGATCGACAAGTTGTCTATCAAGTTTATCGCAAATTGGTTGAGTTGGATTTGGAAAACTATGGGTTGGTGTGTAAGTTTACTGATGTTGATGTGCCGGAAACTTTGTTTAAAGATGGGAGAAACAGTGGCAGTGGCAGTGGCAGTGGCAGTGGTAGTAGCGCCGATGATGATCGAGATGGTGATAAAGATGGTGATGCAAGTGTTTGGGATAATGTAAAGAGAAGTTATTGGTCTTGTCCCACTTATTATCACCCAGAGGTTAAATTTATAGACTTTTAAAAAGACTTGTGTACATTTATACATGTATGGACTTTTCTGCTTCTATATTACATCCCAATCCCATAAATGCCTCATCCAAAGCTCGTTCAAAAACATTGGTGGCTCTCCACCCAGCACCAAGATACTCTTTATTTTTCGCCAATCCATATATATATGGATCATGATAACTTCCAGTTGCAGTATTTTCAGTATCGACAACTTCATCAATAGTTTGAGGTATATGCAACAATTCATATTTCTTGTGAACTTCTCTATCTCCTTGGAATGGAGTAAATGGAGTCGAGTTGGACTCATCTTGATCCGTAACATTGTATTTCGCTAATGGATTGGATTGATTAAATTGTTGTTCAAGTTGGTTATTAATTTGTTGCAATTGACGTTTACGTTGCAGATTTCGTTTGGTTAATTGATTTTGTTGTTGTTTAATCAACTCTTCACTCGGCATTGAACTATTTGCCATTCGATCTAGTAAATCTTGTTGTTGTAATTTATTAAACTCCAAATCTTCCAACTCCATCTTTTTTTGAATCTTGAGTTTTTCTTGCTTTAAACGTTCCATTGCATCTTGATACTTTATTAAATCAGCATCCTTTTGCGATTGTCTCATATTTTTCTCAATAATTTCAATTCGATGCTCTTGTTCGTACTGGGTTAATTCAGCCTCTGTTTGTTCAACGTCAATACCATTGGTCAATTTAAATACAATATCTTCGATATTTTCCAAATACAGATTAAATTCTTTCAAATTGGGGAAATCTTCTTCCGTCTTATTATATATGGCGCCAACTTTACGTCGAATATCAATTTCCTTTTCAATCACCAAATTCTCAAATATTTGTTGTTTAAATTTATTCTTTCGAAGAATTTTCCCACATTTGGGGTATGGACAAGGTGCGGGACCAAGGGAGAATATTCTATCAACACATGATTCACATATCTTGTGGTAACATTCTGGATTTACAAGAAACTTCATATTGGGAGATAGGTATTTGTCAGTTTTGCAAATGGGACACATGTCCTTTAGCTGATCATCTATGGGGAAAAAGGAGTTAGTACGTGTGGTGGGTGTAGATGCGAGTAAAATATACTGACCTTCTGCTACTTGCAACATAGTGGATTGTGAGGTAGTTATGGTGAAGGGGTAATTGCAATGCTGTGTGATGATGATTGATTAGAAATATATTCATTTTTGATATCTGAGAAAAAGCTACTTAATAGATACGATTTAATGGAGACTACATGCAGGACGCGAGTATAAAAGATCTTCATCTGACACACACACACACACACAGGCAATAAGGCAAGAAAAGAGTGGTAATCTTTAGTTGAAAAAAAAAAAGACACTTCCTTGGTGAGTGAATAACTCGATCTGGGCCCAATGTCAAATGGAAAGTGATGCCAATCCTAACGAGATCGTATAAATTAAGCTCAGCTCGTGCGCAAACACAAAACTTGAATATTTTTTAAACGTAGTAATCTCCCAAATTACTTCCACCAAGGTGCGCCAATATCGTCTACACCCAAAATACCCAGTCACGAGGACGGAGAAGAGTTGGAAAAGGAAGAAAGGGGAAAATCGGGGAATGGCTTGTAGCTTGAGAATGTGGTTTTAGTTGTACTATGAATTGGTAGCATTTCCCC